>Ga0325400_1005997_pt1 | contig 11515 bp, 10 predicted proteins | sample PopdelMetagenome_2_FD_205662 | JGI IMG/M metagenome (GOLD analysis project Ga0325400, IMG submission 205662) | Populus deltoides microbial communities from Bellville, Georgia, United States - Xylem-PdKOR-R1 | ecosystem: Host-associated > Plants > Phyllosphere > Stem > Wood/Secondary xylem...
CTCGCCCCGCCGGCGGTGGGCGATGACCTCACCGGTGTGGACGCCGCCGTGGCGGATGGCCAGCCGGATCGCCTTGCGCAGCTGACGGCGCAGCTCGTCGAGCTCGTCCTCGTCAAGGTCGCCCGCCTCCCGGTGGGGGTCCAGCCGGGTGTGCCACAGCACCTCGTCGGCCAGCAGGTTGCCGATCCCGGCCAGGGTGCCCTGGTCGAGCAGCCGGGCCTTGAGCGGTGCGGTGCCCTTGCCGACCCGGGAGCGGAACTCGTCGCGGCCCACCTCGCCCGCGTCGGGTCCGAGGTCGGACAGGTCGGGGTCGAGCCGGACCCGGCCCAGCCGTCGCTTGTCGAACAGCTTCAGCGACCCGCCGTCCTCGAAGTCGACGCGGAAGCGGGTCCACGCGGCCTTGCCCCGGTCCCGGTCGTCGTCGACCAGCACCCGGCCCGCCATCCCCAGGTGCAGGCCGAGCGTGGGCCCGTCGTCGGAGGTCTCGCACCACATCGTCTTGCCGCGCCGGTGCGCGACGGTCAGCGACCGGCCGACCAGGGCGTCCTTGATCTCGCCGGGGGAGTGGGGGCGGCACTCATAGGTGTCGGCGTCGTCGACGTCGGCGATCCGACGGTCCAGTGCCCCCTCCAGGACCTGGCGCGCGGACTCGACCTCGGGCAGCTCGGGCACGCCGGCCAGCATCGCGGGCCGCGGCGTACGCCGTCAGCACCCGTGGGTGGACACCGTGACCGCCGAGCCGGCGCGTCACACGCGCCGACTCGGCGGTCCGAGGGGCTCAGCGGTCGGCGGGCTCCGCGGGAGAGCCGGGCACCGGCCCGGGGTCGGCGACCTCGCCGCCGACGGTCTCCTCGTGGCGGCGCCGGGCCTCCTCGATCATCTCGAGCAGCTTCGGCTCGTCGCGCACCATGTCGCGGTACTTCGGCTCCCGCGACCGGATGGCCTCGCCCTCCTCGACGAGCAGGCCGTAGATCCGCTCCCGCTCGGCCTGGTCGGCGGTGTAGTCCAGGTCGAGGTACGCCGCGGCGTGGCGGCGGGCGTTGCCGATCGCGGTCTTGGTGCGGCCCCGCTTGCTGAGCAGCGACGCCGCCACGGTGACCACGAGCACCCCGATGATGACGCCCAGCGACAGGCCGGTGCTGACCTCGACGATGTCGACGTGCTCGCCGTTGTTGATGAACGGCAGCTCGTTCTCGTGCAGCGCGTGGATGATCAGCTTGACCCCGATGAAGGCCAGGATCGCGGCGAGGCCGTAGGACAGGTAGATCAGCCGCTCGAGCAGGCCCTCGATGAGGAAGAACAGCTGTCGCAGGCCCAGCAGCGAGAACGCGGTCGCGGTGAACACGATGAAGGTGTTCTGCGTGAGCCCGAAGATCGCGGGGATCGAGTCGAGCGCGAACAGGATGTCGGTGCCGCCGATGGCGATCATCACCAGCAGCATCGGGGTCAGCATCTTCTTGCCGTCCACGACGGTGGTCAGCTTGTCGCCGTCGTACTCCTCGGAGGTGTTGATGAACCGCCGGGCCAGCTTGACGACGAAGTTCTGGTCCTCGTGGTGGTCCTCGTCGCTGACCTCGCCCTTGAGCATGTTGCCGGCGGTGAGGATGAGGATGAGGCCGAAGAAGTAGAAGACCCAGGCGAACTGGTTGATCAGCGCCGCGCCCAGGAAGATGAACCCGGTCCGGGCGATCAGGGCGAACACGATGCCGAAGAGCAGCACCTTCTGCTGGTCCTCCCGGGGCACCTTGAAGCTCGTCATGATGATGAGGAAGACGAAGAGGTTGTCGACCGACAGCGCCTTCTCGGTGATGTAGCCGGCGAAGTACTCCCCGCCCATCGTGCCGCCACCGAAGGCCCACACGGCCAGGCCGAACACGATCGCGATGCCGACGTAGACCGCCGACCAGATCGAGGCCTCCCGCAGCGTCGGCACGTGCGCCTTGCGGGTGTGGAAGAAGAAGTCGTAGGCCAGCATCGCGAGGATGCCCGCGATGGTCAGGCCCCAGACCCAGGTCGGGACGGTCATGGCGTGCTCCTCGTGCTGTCGGTCTCGGGGGTGTCGTCGGTGTCGTCGGGGGTCTGGTCGGTGGGCTCGTCGAGGTCGGCGGCACGGCTGTCGTGGGGCACGACGACCCGCACGGCGTTGCGCTCGAGGGTGAAGTCGGCGGGCGTGCGGGCCACCACCTCGCCGTCGAGGTTGACCGGCAGGCCGGGGTCGGTGGAGACCCGCACGGCGCGGGTGGTCAGGTGGTGGACCCGCTCGTGCTCGACGAAGGTGCCGTCCTTGAGGAAGCGGGCGATCGACACGTGGTCGCGCCACGTGCCGCGCTCGATGGCGTAGACGTCGAGCAGGTGGTCGTCGATGGAGGCGTTCGGGGCGACGGCGTTGCCCCCGCCGTAGTGGCGGCCGTTGCCCACCGCGACCTGCAGCAGGTCGGTGAGCTCGAGGTCGGGGTGGTCGCTGCCCGGGAACTCCAGGCGGGCGTCGAACGACGTCAGCGACCGGTACGCTGCCGCCGTCGCGGCCGGGTAGGCCAGCGGGCCGAGCCGGCGCTTGAGGCCGGGGGTGAGCCGCTCCGTGACGGCGACCGAGAGCCCGAGGGAGGCGACGTTGAGGAACGCGCGCCCGTCGACCCGGCCCAGGTCGACGTCCACCACGCGGCCGGACGAGAGAGCCTCGACGGCGCCGGGGAGATCGGCGGGCACCTCCAGGGTGCGGGCGAAGTCGTTGGCGGTGCCGAGCGGCAGCACCCCCAGCACGACGTCGGTGCCGGCGACCCGGTCGGCGGCACAGCTCAGCGAGCCGTCGCCGCCCCCCACGACCAGCAGGTCGGGTCCGGAGGCCACGGCACGGTCGATCGTCCGGGCCAGCTCGCTCCCGGACCGGACCGGTCGCACCAGCAGGTCGGCGTACCCCGCCCGACGCAGCAGCGTCGCGGCCTCGGTGGCGGCGGCCGCTCCCCGACGCGAGGCCGCGTTGACGACCAGCACGGCACGCTGCAGCCGGCTCGGCAACGGGGCGCCGGCCGGGCGGTCGGTGGTGGCGGGCATGCCTGGAATCTAGGGCCGCCCGATGAGGCCCACATGAGAGTGAGCCGCTCCGGTGCTTTCCCGGGGCGAGGGTGACGTGTGACACTGCGGTCGCGACGCGGGGGTCGCACCGGACGGAGGCGGCACATGGGGCAGAGCGGACGCACGCGCGCCGGACGACGGCGGCGCTCGGTGCCGCGACGCGCGGTCGCGGTCGCCGCGGGCGTCGTGCTGGTCGCCGGCGGCGCGACCGCCGTCGTGGTGGCGACTTCCGACGACCCGGGGCAGCCCCGTGAGGCGGTGGCCCTCGACGTGCCGGCGGGCCCGATGCGGGGCTCCACCCTGAGCCCGCTGGTGAGCGCCCGGATCGCCGAGATCCTCGGCCGTCGGGCCCCCGTGGCCAGCGTCTCCACCGTGGCCGAGTCGTCCGAGCCGTCCGAGCCGGTGCGGGTCGAGATCCCCTCCATCGGCGTGGACGCCGGGGTCGTGCCGATCACCGCCCCCGACCGTGCCCTCCTCCCTCCCTCGGACCCCGACCTGCTCGGCTGGTGGTCCGAGGGGGCCGAGCCGGGTGCCAGCACGGGCAGCGCCCTGATCACCGGCCACTCCGTGCACACCGGCGGTGGCGCCCTGCAGGACCTGGCCGACGTCGGCCGCGGCGACGAGGTCGTCGTCGAGACCGAGGCGGGCCGGGTGGAGTACGCCGTCACGAGCACCGCCGTGCTCGACAAGCCCGCCCTGGCCCGCGAGGCCCCCGACCTGTTCAGCCAGAAGGCGGACGGTCGGGTCGTGCTGATCACCTGCGCCGACTGGAACGGCGCCGAGTGGCTCAGCAACACCGTGGTGACCGCCGAGCCCGTCTGAGGCGTCGGGACGGTCACGGGCGTCGTCCGGCTCGCTGGGTCTCGACTCACGCTCGCTGCGCTCGCGTGGCTCGACCACCGGTGGTCGAGCCGGGAGGCGCGCCAGCGCCGAGCGAGTCGAGACCCGGTGAGGAGGGCAGGACCTCGACCGCGGGGGGCGGCTCTGCCATCCTGGCGCGCGTGCCCCGCACCCAGCAGATCGGCGTCATCGGTGGCGACGGGATCGGGCCGGAGGTCGTCGGCGCGGCCCGCGAGGTCGTCGACGTGCTGGCCCGGGCCCACTCGCTGAGCCTGGAGTGGGTCGAGCACGACTGGTCGTGCCGGCGCTACGCCGAGACCGGGGCGATGATGCCCGACGACGCGCTCGGGACGCTCGCCGAGCACGACGCGATCCTGCTCGGGGCGGTGGGCTGGCCCGGCGTACCCGACCACGTGTCGCTGTGGGGGCTGCTGATCCCGATCCGGCGGGCCTTCCGGCAGTACGTCAACCAGCGGCCGATGTCGGTCTTCGAGGGGGTCCCGAGCCCGCTCGTCGGAGCCCGGCCGGGTGAGATCGACCTGGTCGTGGTGCGGGAGAACGTCGAGGGGGAGTACAGCGAGATCGGGGGCCGGATGCACCGCGGGCTGCCCGAGGAGATGGCGGTGCAGGAGTCGGTGTTCACCCGCCTCGGCGTCAGCCGGATCGCCGACCACGCCCTCGAGCTGGCCGACCAGCGGCGCGGGCTGCTCACCTCGGCGACCAAGAGCAACGGCATCATCCACACGATGCCGTTCTGGGACGAGGTGGTGGCCGAGCGGGCCGCCGAGCACCCCGACGTGACCCTGGAGTCCGAGCTCGTCGACGCCCTCGCGGCCAAGCTGGTGCTCCAGCCGCAGCACTACGACGTGATCGTGGCCTCCAACCTGCTCGGCGACATCCTCTCCGACCTCACCGCCGCGGTGGCGGGGGGCATCGGCATCGCGCCCTCGGCCAACCTCGACCCCACGGGCGAGCACCCCTCGATGTTCGAGCCGGTCCACGGCTCGGCCCCGGACATCGCCGGCAAGGGCGTGGCCAACCCGGTCGGGGCGCTGTGGTCGGCGGTCATGCTGCTCGACCACCTCGGTCACGCCGAGGCGGCCGGGGTGCTGATGGAGGCGATCCGCACGTCGCTGCGCGACCCCGCCACCCGCACCCGCGACCTCGGCGGCACCGCGAGCACCGCCGACGTCACGGCGGCGCTGTGCCGCCTCGTCGGGGCCTGAACGGAGACGCGCCAGCGCACCCGCTCCCCGGTCGTCACCCCTGGGAGGACACCCGAGAGGGGCTTACCCCACCCATCCTCCTCTGAGACGTTCGAGCGCATGACCGCACTCCTGCTCGGCTCCATCAGCACGCTCGCCGACACCTCCGAGATCCAGCGCGACGCCTTCAACCAGGCCTTCACCCAGCACGGCCTCGACTGGTCGTGGGACCAGGCGGAGTACCGCTCGCTGCTGTCCAGCAACGGCGGCCAGGACCGGATCACGGCGTACGCCCAGCAGCGCGGGGAGGAGGTCGACGCCGCCGCGGTGCACGCGACGAAGTCGCGGATCTTCCAGGAGAGCCTGGCCGCCGGCGCCGCCGCTCGTCCCGGGCTGGTCGAGACCGTCCGCGCCGCGCGTGAGCAGGGGATGAAGGTCGCCCTGGTCACGACCACCACGCCGGAGAATGTCGCCGCCCTCGGCTCCGCGCTGTCCGGTGAGCTGTCCTTCGACGACGACCTCGACCTGATCCTCGACAACAGCCAGGTCGAGGCCAACAAGCCCGACCCCGCGGCCTACACCCTGGCCCTGGCCGACCTCGGCGAGGACGCCTCCGACTGCGTCGCGGTCGAGGACAACCCCGGCGGCGTCAAGGCGGCCCAGGCCGCGGGCATCACCTGCGTGGCGTTCCCCAACGCCAACACCGCCGATCTCGACTTCGACGGCGCCCAGGTGCGTGACCGGCTCGAGCTGGCCGACCTCACCGGGCTGATCGGCCGATGACCGCGACCCTGCCGACCGACGCGCCCGTCGAGGACGACGTGCCGACCGACCGGGGCCCGACCGCGCGGCTCACCGCCACCGACGACGCGTTCCACGTCGAGGCCTACGAGAAGATCGACTACGTCCTGCAGTACGTCGCGGGCGTGTTCGACCCGGCCAACCCCGAGCTGGCCGACACCTTCCGCACCCAGGGGCGCTGCCTGGCCGTGGTCGACGAGAACGTCCTGGCCCTGCACGGCGCGGCCATGACCGCCTACTTCGACCACCACGGGATCGACCTGACGATCGAGCCCGTCCGGATCGCCGAGACCGCCAAGTCGCTGCGCTCGCTGGAGCGGATCGTCGACGCGTTCGCCGACTTCGGGCTGCTGCGCAAGGAGCAGGTGCTCGTGGTGGGCGGGGGTCTGACCACCGACGTGGCCGGCTTCGCGTGCGCGTCGTACAAGCGCTCGACCGACTACGTGCGCATCCCGACGACGCTGATCGGGCTGATCGACGCCTCGGTGTCGATCAAGGTCGGGGCCAACCACGGGTCGTTCAAGAACCGCCTCGGCGCCTACCACGCCTCGAAGAAGGTCTTCCTCGACTTCGCCCTGCTGGAGACCCTCCCGCTCGACCAGGTGCGCAACGGGATCGCGGAGATCATCAAGATCGCCACCGTCTCCCACGCCCCGGTCTTCGAGCTGCTGGAGAAGTACGGCGAGGAGCTGCTGACCACCGCCTTCGGGCACGCCCGCGACGCCGAGCACCTGCGCGAGGTCGCGCACCACATCACCTACGAGGCGATCAAGCGGATGCTCGAGCTCGAGGTGCCCAACCTCCACGAGCTCGACCTCGACCGGGTCATCGCCTACGGCCACACCTGGAGCCCGACGCTCGAGCTGACCCCGTCGCCGCCGCTGTTCCACGGTCACGCGATCAGCGTCGACATGGCCTACTCGGCCACCATCGCCGAGCAGCGCGGCTACATCTCCACCGCTGACCGCGACCGGGTGCTGGCGCTGTTCAGCAGCCTGGGCCTGGCCATCGACAGCCCGTGGTTCACCGACGAGGTCGTCGCGAAGGCGACCGCGTCGATCCTGCAGACCCGCGACGGGCTGCTCCGGGCCGCGGTGCCCCGCCCCATCGGCACCTGCTTCTTCGTCAACGACCTCACCGTCGAGGAGCTGCAGGCCCACCTGGCCGAGCACAAGCGGGTCGCCGCCGGCTACCCGCGCGGCGGCGAGGGCGTCGACCAGTACACCGCGGCCGGTGCCTGAGGCCGTGCCCTCGGCGAGCGCCCCCGGCGCCGCCCGCCCGGTGACCCCGTTGGGGATCGCCGCCGGGCTGCTCGACGGCGTCCTGGACCGGGCCGCCGGCGCCCTGGACGACGGCTGCCGGGCCGACCTGGAGCGCGCCCGCCTGCTGGTGGGAGGCCTCGAGGGGTACGTCGCCTCCGCCACGACCCCGGCGTCGGACTCCCTCGACGCCCTCGAGCTGCGGACCGCCGCCGAGGACTGGCGCCGGCACGCGGCCCCCGGCACCCCGCACCTGGAGCAGGAGATGCTCTCGGGCCACGTCGAGGGGGCGCTGCTGGGCATGCTGGTGCGGCTGACCGGCGCCCGGCGGGTGCTCGAGGTCGGCATGTTCACTGGCTACTCCGCGCTGGCCATGGCCCAGGCGCTGCCCGCCGACGAGCCTGGCCGGCCCGCCGCGCAGGTGGTCGCCTGCGAGCTCGACCCGGGCGTGGCCGACTTCGCCCGCCGCTGCTTCGACGGTGCGCCCGCGGGCGACCGGATCCGGGTCGAGGTGGGTCCCGCGACCGACACTCTGGTCGCGCTGGCCGCGGCGGGCGAGACCTTCGACCTGGTCTTCGTCGATGCCGACAAGCCCGGGTACGCCGGCTACGTCGACGCGGTGCTCGGCACCGGGTCCGGCACCGGGTCCGGTGCGGGGCTGCTGGCGCCCGGCGGGCTGGTCTGCCTGGACAACACGCTGCTGCAGGGCGAGCCCTGGGCGCCGGACGAGGGGCGGCGCTCCGCCAACGGCCGCGCGATCGCCGACTTCAACGCCCGGCTCGCCGCCGACCCGCGGGTCGAGCAGGTGCTGGTGCCACTGCGCGACGGGGTGACGCTGTTGCGGAGGGCCGGGGAGTGAGCGCGACGGCGGGCTCGCTGGCCCGGGCGGGCACGGTCGTCAAGACCGTGGGTGCCCTGGGCCTGCTCGAGGTGGCCGCCGTGCCGGTGAGCCTGGCCGCCACCGCGGTCAGCCTGGCCACCGGCGCGCTGCGGCCGCGACCCCACCCGCCCACGCCGACCACCCGTCGTACCGTCCTGGTCAGCGGGGGCAAGATGACCAAGGCGCTCGAGCTGGCCCGTGCCTTCCACGCCGCGGGGCACCGGGTCGTGCTGGTCGAGACCGCGCACTACCGGTTGACCGGGCACCGGTTCAGCCGGGCCGTCGACGCCTTCCACGTGGTGCCCGACCCCACCTCACCCGGCTACGCCGAGGCGCTGCTCGAGGTGGTGCGCGCCGAGGGGGTCGACGTCTACGTGCCGGTGTGCAGCCCGGTCGCCAGCCGGGCCGACGCCGAGGCCCGCAAGGTCCTCGACGGGCACTGCGAGGTCGTGCACCTCGAGGCCGGCCCGCTGCACGAGGTCGACGACAAGTACGCCTTCTTCGCCGCCGCCCGCGACCTGGGGCTCGCGGTGCCCGACACCCACCGGGTCACCAGCGCCGAGGAGGCCCTGGCGGTCCTGGCGCGGCCGGAGGTCGCGGAGGGTCCCCGCCCCTACGTCGCCAAGTCGATCGCCTACGACCCCGTGCACCGGCTCGACCTGACCCCGCTGCCGCGCCCGACCGCCGCGGCCACCGAGGCGTTCGTGCGCGGCCTGCCGATCTCCGAGGACAACCCCTGGATCCTCCAGGAGCTGCTCGAGGGCACCGAGTGGTGCACCCATGGCACCGTGCGCGACGGGCGGCTGCAGGTCTACGTCTGCTGCCGCTCCTCGGCCTGGCAGCTGACCTACGAGCAGGTCGACAAGCCGGCCGTGCGGGCCTGGGTCGAGACCTTCGTGGCCGGCGGCGGCCACACCGGCCAGCTGTCCTTCGACTTCATCGAGGACGCCGACGGCACGGTGCGGGCCATCGAGTGCAACCCGCGGACCCACTCGGCGATCACGCTCCTCCACGACCACCCCGACCTCGCCCGCGCCTATCTCGAGGACCTCCCGCCGGGCGCGCCTGCGGTCGAGCCGCCGCTGGGCGGGCGGCCGACGTACTGGCTGCACCACGAGCTGTGGCAGGCCCTGCGCCACCCCGGCACCGCCCCCGGGCGGGTGCGGACCGTGCTGCGCGGGCGGGACGCGGTGCTCGACCCCCGCGATCCGCTGCCCTTCCTCGCCCTGCACCACCTGCACCTGCCGTCGCTGCTGCTGGGCAACCTGCGCCGGCTGCGACCCTGGGTGAAGATCGACGTCAACATCGGCAAGCTGGTCGAGCCGGGGGGTGACTGAGGTGGCCTCCCCGCCGCGCAGGCTGCGGGTCCTCCACCTGACCGGCTCGCCCACCAGCGAGCTGCTGGCCGACGTCTCGCGGCTCTACGCCGCCGACTGCCTGGCCGCGACCGCGGATCCCGAGCGCTACGAGCCGTACGTCGCCTACGTCTCGGCCGGCGGCCGGTGGCACTTCCCGCCCGGTCTCGCCCCCGACCAGGTCGAGGCGGCTCTCGCGGGACCGGGGCTGTCGACCGCGGCGGCGCTCCAGCACCTCGAGCACCTGTCGATCGACCTGGTCGTGCCGCAGATGTTCTGCCTGCCGGGGATGACCGACTACCGGGCCCTGCTCGACGTGCTGGGCCTGCCCTACGTCGGCAACCGCCCCGACGTGATGGCGATCGGGGCCGACAAGGCCCGCGCCCGGGCGCTGGTCGCTGCGGGCGGGGTCCGGGTGCCGGAGGGGGTCGTGGTGCGGACCGACGATCCGGTGGACGGGGTCGACCTGCCGTCGCTGCCCGTGGTGGTCAAGCCGGTCGACGCCGACAACTCGGTCGGGGTGACCCTGGTGCGCGAAGTCGCGGACCTCGCCCCCGCGATCGCGGCCGCGGCCGAGCACGGCGACCGGGTGCTGGTCGAGCGCTACGTCGAGCTGGGCCGGGAGGTCCGGTGCGGGGTCGTCGACCTGCGCAGCACCGGCGGCGACCTGCGGGTGCTGCCGCTGGAGGAGTACGCCGTCCACCCCGACACCAAGCCGATCCGCGGCTACGACGACAAGCTCGCGCGCGGCGAGGACGGCGAGCTCGGCCTGGTGGCCAAGGACGCCGACCACGCCTGGATCGTGCCCGACGACGACCCGGTCGTGCCGGTGGTCGCCGAGGCCGCGCTGGCGGCGTACGACGCCCTGGGCTGCCGCCACTACGGACTGTTCGACTTCCGCATCGACCCCGACGGGACGCCGTACTTCCTCGAGGCCGGTCTCTACTGCTCCTACGCCACCGGCAGCGTCGTGGTGGTCATGGCGCGCGCCGCGGGCATCGACCTGCCCGACCTGTTCGCCACCGCCGTCGCCGACGTCACCGGCGTCGATCTCGCCCCCGACCCAGCCACGACCAGAAGGTGACCCGATGACCCTCCTCCAGACCGAGCCCCTCGACCCCGTCGGGGTCCGGGTGACCGGCGTCGACCTCACCGACCCCGCCACCGACCTGGCTGCCGTGGCCGATGCGTTGCGCGACCTGCTCGCCGAGCACGGGGTGGCGGTCCTGCCGGGCCAGCCGGTCGATGACCCGACGTTCCAGCGCTTCCTGGAGTCCTTCGGGGAGCTGACGTTCACCCGGGGCGAGACGCCGGTCGACGGCTTCCCGGACCTCAACGTGATCAGCAACGTCGGCCGCACGACCCCGCCGAGGAGCAGCTTCCACGTCGACACCAGCTACGTCAGCTCGCCGCCGGCCTACACCGCGCTGCGCACCGTCGAGGTGCCGGCGCGGGGCGGGGCGACCCAGTTCACCAACCAGTACCGCGCCTACGAGACGCTGCCCGCCGACCTGCGCGACCAGCTGGACGGTCGCACCATCACCCACGTCGTGACCGGCGTCGAGGACACCGCCGACCAGGAGACCTCGGCCGACCACCCGGTCTTCCGGCCGCACCCGGTGACCGGACGGGTGTCGCTCTACCTGACCACCCCGCCCCGGTGCGCCGCGATCAGCGGCCTGGACGAGGCGGAGGGCCGCGAGGTCGTCGACCGCCTCTTCGCCCACTCCACCGAGCCCGCCAACACCCTCGACCACGCCTGGGCCCAGGACGACGTGGTCATCTGGGACAACGCCTGCGTCCTGCACCGCGCCGACCACTCCGGGGTGGTCGGCGACCGCGTCATGCACCGCGGGATGGTCGCTGCCTACCGCTGACGGCTCCGCCTTCGTGGTCCTGGGAGCCGCGGACTCCGACGGTGGGGAGGTCGTGGTGGCCGGCTCCGGAGGTGGGGGAAGTCGCGCCGGCTGACGCAGGTGACTAAGACGGGACGAGTTGTGTCAGGGGTGGAGTCCTGGCCGGATCCGGTGGTTGGAGAAGTCGCTCCGGCCGACCACCGGTGGTTGAGGAAGTCGCTCGGGCGACTGTCTCGAAACCCGGTGA
>Ga0325400_1005998_pt1 | contig 11512 bp, 5 predicted proteins | sample PopdelMetagenome_2_FD_205662 | JGI IMG/M metagenome (GOLD analysis project Ga0325400, IMG submission 205662) | Populus deltoides microbial communities from Bellville, Georgia, United States - Xylem-PdKOR-R1 | ecosystem: Host-associated > Plants > Phyllosphere > Stem > Wood/Secondary xylem...
ATATAAACAAAACTCATTGTAGGGGGGTGTTTAGATTTTACACTCTAGAGTTTAGATTCATCTTATTAAGAGATATTTGAGTCGCATTATATTTGATTTAAATACCTTATTTAAAAATACATCTTAACAAAGATAATGAAGAGCAATAAAGTTTTAAAAACAAATAACTCATCATTGACAATAAAATTAATATCATTTTTATTTTAATTTAAATATAATTAATTTTATTATTAGTATGCATACTAGATTTTTTGATTTATATCCATTATAAATTTAAAAATATGCTTATGATCTTTTGTGTTGAAAGAGAACTACTAATGCAAAATTACGATTGTTTGAATTGAAGGAGAGAAAGACTTTGCATGCTGAGCACACAAAAATTCTTTCCATTACTTCAATTGATATACTTTGATTTTTCCCCTTTCTATTTTAAATAAAAAATAATTTAAATTATGGGATTATGTATACATAATTGAAATAAAAAGTTGATAAACAAAGTCATCTTCACCTTCTTATGTCCAATCCATTTCACGGTTGGACAGCAAGATTAAGCAACCAATAATTTCATTCAGCGAAAATTTCCACACGAGGAGAGGTGCCTTAATTCACTACCACAAGTCCTAATAAATAAGGTAGATAATTATGAATTCTGCATTTTACATGAAATATTTATAGCAAGATACAAAAAATTAAAAATTAAAAATCGTGACAGCTTAATTTGAATGTTCAGAGATGTTTTTCCCAGTTGTATTTAGCAATGAAATTTATGCGAAGATTGCTTTGCCCACTAAAATATAATTTGTACAAGTAAAAATTAAACTAGAACAATGACGGCGCTAGAAAAGAAGAAGGCTTGTCATTCCCGGGACCATATGACCGTAAAGGGGGCGTACACGTACCACCAATATGTGATTTCATGTCCATGAACATTTGACGGAGTTGTTCATAATCCGCCGAGAGTCACTTATATTTTTTGGTGAGATGAGCCGTGTGTTGTTACAAAGACACGAACTCCTAAGACTGGGTGTTCGATATCGATTGTGAGCTCCTAACGATTGAGACACCATGAGCCACCTGCAAGTTCTCGGCTGTAGTGTTGGAGAGTCCGTACACCAGATTTTTATTGGGTCCACCAAATGATCCTGCCTCCATCCACAAATCCGGATCGAAACTCGGGTGGGTCGAAAGATCGTCCCCGTATCTCTTCCTCAATCAGCTGTTATATGTCTCCTAAAAATTAAAAAAGAAATCATCAAATTCAATTCAAGAAAATAATTACTTATGAAATAAAATGGTTGAACGAACATACCACAAAATATTAAGCGCGGTTATCGACGAATTGTTACACCCTTTTTTGGCAGTCTTCACTCCGCATGTCCTCTCGACAAAAAACTCCATTGGGCTTGGCTCACGTCCAAGAGACATAGCCTGTAAAAAAATTAATTAATCCTAGATGTCATTTAAAATTAATCTTACCATCCACTTCACATGTGTAACAAACAGAACGGAGCTGCCAGTGTGCGTGGTATCCAAAGTATTTTTAAATTTTTTGCTCCACAAATAAACCCGTGCGGCAACTTAGTCCCCACTAGACTCAACCTATCTTCATCAATTCCACTCGTGTTTGCCTAGTAACCAAGTGTTTCCCTCACCCAAGAGTTTTCCCCACTTTCCCAAGTTAGAAGACAAACATGATACACAAGTAGAATAAGTTAATCAAAGTGCACAACAAGCTTTACGGGAACTCTTTCCCAAATTTTATTAATCTCATAAACAAAGGAATACACTATACATAAATCCGTATGTGTGCTATACATAAATATTGCATGCTACACCAAGCTTGCATCCCCCATGTCATGCCCCCACAACCAAGAATTGCAACAACTATTTATAGACAAGCATTTACAAGGCCCAACTTCCATTCCTACATTTAAGGAAGTATTGGGACACTATCTCACCCTTGTTCACCCATGAACATAATGACCCTATTATCTAACAAGTAGTGGGTAGTTTTCCCCCATGATCCCCATGATCTCCCAAGATTTTAGTGGGTTGAGAGCATTTTCCAGCACATCCCCCATGCTTTTAGACAACTTCCCCCACTAACAATCATGGTGTAACCGCCCATAACCACTTGTTTAACTGCTCATCCTTGCTGTCCATGTTGCTGCCACGTCTCTTGCATGCCTTAGATAGTCCTTCGTCTAAGTTTCAGATCGTTCCAAGTCATGCCCATGACTTGCATAAGCTGTTGCACGTTGCCGAATTCGCATCTGCGTACAAGCTGCCAATGTTTGCGCTACCAATGTCCGTGACAACCCTTGTTTTCTTCAGCCTACACCCCTGATGAATTTTTTTGCATCACTCGATAAGTACATTACCGTAATGTTCACTTGTTCAGCTAACCCGACCTTGGCAACACTGAAATAGTGTTCCATATCCCACAAGAAATTCTCTAATTCCTTAGAACTTCTAGCACCGCCAAATGCTTTTAGTTTTGGAACTTTAGGCTTAGAAGAGCCTACACCCCCTGATGCAGTCGCGACTGCTTGTTTAAAGACAACCAATTCTCCATCGACAACCTGTAACTTTTTGCTTATCTCTACCGTAAGTTCTACATACTGTCCAGCAGCCTTGTCAGCGATTTCCAGAGCCAAGTCAAGTCGATCCTGAATTGAACGATCCTCATCATTAAGAATATCCCCCATCCAGCCCTCTAGATGAAGCAACCTTTCCCGAATAGTCTCCATACCAGCTAGCATAAGACTTCAAGCCAACAATTTCACAAACTAATCCAACGATGGCTTGTCACATGAAACTATCTGTTGTTTTGTTAGTAAGATTTGTCCTTTGATCTTTGCCTACAAAACGATCTCGTTGTCCTACCGAGAATGCAACCACGCGCTGATACCACTTTATGTTAGTTAATGACAAATTAGATTTTAATATATAATTTCTTTTTTAAAAAATATCGTATCGTTTTTTATGTTACCTAGTTGCTGTGTAATTCTCTCACACCCTCTTCACAACATTGTCACTCGCGTTATCCCACTCAAATTTGTACTGTGTATAAATAATTTATTAAAAATAAATCAATAATTACAATATAACATAAAAATAGTTAAAATTTATTAAAAACACTATCCTCAAATCTTCTAAACCATTAATCGATATAAGGTTTCCAACTAGAATTTCTGGAAACCTGACTCCATTGAAACAATAGAATCTCCATCGATGATTAAAACACTGATGTTATTACTCAGGCGACCTCAATGTTTGTGAACTTGAAAATCAATAAAATTAAAACAAAATTAATTAGTTGTTCACAAATTACATTAAAAGAAGAAAAAAAAAACTCAAATCAATACAAACTTCGTAGCAAACTTACATTGAAAGGTCGTCCTTCCAATGTGCCTCATACTTGTGGGTGAATTGACCCCGGTGTGAAGGTACACCGCCTCTACGTTGTGGAACCGTGCTGAAAGAGGTAGTGTCATGAGTCGCAGCAGGTGCCTTTTATTGGTCGCCATCTAATGACATGTCATCATCGCTGCTAAAAGAACTAGCTGCAACCATGTGCTCACGACTTACTGTTGATTTTGTTCTACGCATCTACATAAATTTGATGAATAATTACATAATAAAATATGAATTTTTTTAAAAATATTCGAGAGCACCTCCCCATTACTAGAGACTACCCAAATTATTCAAACCTGCAAATATTAACAAGATTTATGCCACAAACCAATTGATTTTATTTTATTTATACCAGAAATAATTTATTCCTATATATTCAACTAACATCTATATAAATTTAACAATAACAATTAAAATTCAATAAAATAATCAAACACTCTATTATGCAATATATACAATAAAATTGAGAGAAAAACAATTAAATTTAATTCTATATATTCAATTAACATTTATATGGAAAATTTAACAATAATCCATTAAAATTCAACAAAACAATCAATCATTATTGCAATAAAAACAATAAAATAGGCAATAAATAAAAAAAACTATATACTTTAGAAATGAAAAACGCTTACCTTAATAATGTGTTTATTTTTAGACTTTATCTATGTACAATACAAAAACACAAAAAAAAATTTGTTAATAAACAGAAGAAAAGACGAAAAATAAAAAAGCATAACAAGTGAGGAGAATCACAATACATACCTTTTAAATGTTGAAGATGAAGATAGAATGAGAAATTGAAGCACAATCACTTGAATTGAGAGGAAAAAATGAGAGGCGATTGAAGAAAATTGAAAGAAAGGAAAAAATGAGCTGAAGGGGCTCTCGCTGGGATTGATACTGCGTTTTTACCAATGGATTCATCAACGAAATATTAAATAATATTATTTTTAATTAATCCGTTTGTGATTCTCTCGATGAATTCACCTTGAAATTTTCATTTTGCTCTAAAATTTTAAAAAACCCTTCAAAATTTTCACATTCTGTCGGTAGTCTGTCTGTAATTCCCTCGCTAATGTGAAATAGTACACATGGTCAGAGATGCATTCATTACCCGCGCTTTGGAATTCACATTCCGTTGGCAGGTCATTGGTAATTCCCTCGGTAACATGCAACTGACTCAAAGGACTTTAATTGACAGCACCAACATAAGAGGTGAACAAATTACCATTGCCTTTAGATAACATCGATGAATAAAAAACCGTCGGTGTTTCCATCGGTGATGTGTGAACAGTTCCCATTGCCTCTGTAAAACACCGACTAACAAGAAATCGTTAGTGTTTCCATCGGTGATGTGGGAATTGTTCACCTATTCAGAGTGTGAATAGTTTCCATCGGTGATGTACACAATGAATGGTAGGTTTTGTTTTTTTTCATGTCTATCCTCCCTGCAATACTTAAATTGAAAATTGCACGCCCAACACAATAACAATAGTTTACAGATGAATTATGAAATAAATATTTATGCATCCATAAATATTACATTCTAAAAAGTTGTATTACACTTTCATGTTTTGATAGTTAGTTAGAATTATCTTCTTCTTCTTCTTCTTTAATTGAGTCGTCATCAGCTCCACCGTAATCTTCAACGTTGATGACATTGGTATCATCATCTTCATAGATTTGTGCTTGTCCATTGGAGCTCAGAACAACATTCAACCCCTCAACGTCAACATCAACGAGACTATTATCGAAGACGTGAAAATTTAAATTTTCTTCTAAGTCAATCGATAGAGCAACTCGATATGATTCAACCAACTCACTCACATGAAAGACATCATCTCCCACACTTGTGTCTTTATTCTCATTCTGAACAACCTCTACACGACCAATGAGTTTTGTTTTTAAAATGGATAATCAATCAACTTTTAAACGATCATTTCTAAAGGAAGAGGTGTATGTGTAATAAATTTGTTGGCATTGCTTGGTGAAAACAAATGCATTGTTTACATTATGGAGTCTAGCTTTTGAGTTAATTTTGACCAGACCATAGTGGGGATCTATTCTGATTCCCCTGTCAGTGGTGTCATACCAATAGCATTTGAATAAAAACACTCTATTATGTTTGTTATGATATTGCAGTTCAATGACCTCTTCTAATTTACCATAATAGTCAACTTCAAACTCACTACTAGTCGATCCCTTAACACAAACACCATTGTTATATGTCTTTCTTCCATGCTCGTATTATTCAGTATAAAACATATAGCCATTGACAAAATACATGTTGTAACACTTCACTTTTCGTTCATGACCCAGGCTTAGTAAAGACCATGAAGCACGAACATTGCTTCCTAATTGATAAACCTTGTACATAAAGTACAACAATGAACAATAAATGAGAATTCTGTAATGAAATTAAGTACAATGATACATGATGAGTTTGTGATAATACTTACATGTGTTTTGAACCACGTGGCAAATTATTCATCTTGCAATCAAAAGATTTAGGATTCTATTAGCTGTGAGTTATTAAACATTAAATATTATCGATGTTACCTACGAGGTTTTTAGAAAATGTATGAGTTTGTGATATTGCAATAGATAAACAGTCCATTTACAACAAAGTTTAAGTAGTATATATACTTATTGAATAAAAGGTCTCAGTTCATCACAGTTAAATAACACATAATTATGTGCTTGTGTGAATTTTATTTTAGATAAATATCTTCCCCTTACAATATTTTTAGATATGGGTTGTTCAGAATTGGAGAATACTGATAAGTTTCCACTCGAAGACACTTTACCACCACCATCATGTTGTGAAACGCGGTGGATTCTCGTTCTCAGATGAGGCTCGAAATAGTATGATATAAATGTTGACATCTCCTCAACAATATAGTAACTTGCCAGAGATAATGAGTTTGTGATAGTATTTACATGTGTTTTGAACTACGTGGCAAATTGTTCATCTTGTAATCGAAAGATTTGGGATTCGGTTAACTGTGAGTTATTGGACAGTAAATATTGTTAATGTTGCCTACAAAGTTTTCAAAATTTTATGAGTTTATGATATTACAATATATAAATAGTGTATTTTTAACAAAGTTTAAGTAGTACATATACTTACTGAATAAAAGGTCTCAGCTCATCACAATTAAATAGAAAATAATTATTTGCTTGTTTGAACTTTATTTCAAACAAATATCTTCCCCTTAAGACATTTTTAGGTGTGGGTCGTTCAGGATTGTAGAATATTGATAAGTTCCCACTAGAAGGCACTTCACCACTATCATCATGCTGTGGAACGCGGTTGATTCTTGTTCTCAAATGAGGTTCGAAATAGTACGAGATAAATATTGAGATCTCCTCAACGATATAGGCCTCACATATCGAAGCCTCAACATGTGCCTTGTTCTTAACCTTTTTTTTAAGATTGAACAAGTACCTGTATGGAATTAAACATATGTTTTTCAATTAAGAAAAACAATTAAAATACTTTATGAATTACATTGCATCTATAATATCTAACATTTCGAATGGATACATCCATCTATACTGGACTAGTCCTTCAACTTTTACCTCATACGGTAAATGTATGGGTAGATGCTCCATCGAGTAAAAAAATGATGGAGGGAATATCATCTCAAGTTTGTATATTGTCTTGATGATATTCCTTTCAAGTCGTTCAATGTGATTTGTTTGCAACTTGCTGCAACATATATCTCTAAAGAAATGACTAATCTCTGTGAGTGCATCTCATATCCCCTTTGGCAACAAATCATGATAAGCTAATGGAATGAGTGTTTGCATAAACACGTAGTAGTCAAGGCTCTTCATTTCATACAATCTGTATTCCTCTAGATTAACTAACCTTGATATGTTCGAGGCATGTCCATCAGGAAAACACGGACTCTTAAGCCAATGGTAGACTAGTAGTTATGCATTTTTCTTTAACACAAAGCTTGCTCTGGGTTTTGCGACCCGTGACCCATAAAAAACCAACTCTATATTTTTATGGTTAGAAAACAATGTTATATCCATTCTAGCCTTGATGTTGTCTTTTGTCTTCCCCTTCACATCCATGACAGTGTTGAAAATGTTCTTAGAAACATTCTTTTCTATGTTCATGAGGTCAAGGTTATGGTGGAGGAGATTAGTCTTCCAATAAGGAAGCTCTTAGAAAATACTTTGTTTTACCCAATTGTGGGTCAAACCAAAAGCAGGAAACTTCTGCTTACCAGAATGAAAACCAAACACAATGTCACCGTACTATGATACAATGTCATGCAATTCTTCACCAAAAAGACACAGAGGTGCAACATCCTTTTCAACTCTGCCAACAAAGAAATCGTTTATGTTCTTTCTATATCTATGATTCGTTGGCAAAAAATGACAGTGGCAGTAAAAAAAAAAGCTTTACCTTCGTTTGTTAGCGTGAATGCCTTGTTGTTTTCCATGCAGTATGGACATTCTAGTTTTCCATGTGTGCTCCAACCATAAAACATTCCATAAGCTGGGAAATCATTGATAGTTCATATCAAAGCTGCCCTCATAAGATAATTTTGTTTTCTCGATATATCATAAGTCAAAGCTCTGGAGGACCACAATAGTGTCAACTCATCAATTAATAGTCGAAGACAAACATCTATATTCCAGTCCGGACTGTTCGGACTAGGTATCACCGTAGATAAAAACATGAACTTCAACCTCATATACATTTCCAGTGGCAAGTTGTAAACCGTGAGTATGACCGGCCAACAAGAATAAGGAGTAGCAAATGACTCAAATGGGTTGAATTCATATGTGCACAACTTAAGACGCACGTTCCTTGATTCAGCTGAAAAGTGATGATGTACACTGTTAAAGTGTTTTCATACTTCATCGTTAGAATGAAGCACCATCATTCCATCAACCGCATCATGTGATTAGTGTCATGTCATGTGCTTAACAGTCCTTGGTGACATGAATAACCTCTGCAATCTAGGTGTGATTGGGAAATATCGAAGTTTTTTATATGCCACGAGAGTCTTTTCCATGCTCGTTCTGGGTTTGTAATGGGAATGCCCACATCTTATGCACTCGATTAGCTCAACATTTTCAAGGTAGGACAACATGCAGAAGTTAGGGAACATGTGAATTTTCTGGTATCCTAAACCGAGAGGTTTCATCATGGACTTAGCAGCATATAAGTTCTCTTTTAGCTTATTCTTTTCAGGTAAAATACTTCTCGTCCATTCGATAATTCTGTCATAACCGGCCTCACTCAACCCACAATCCGACTTGATGGTGAACAACTATGCAACAACCGATAATTTACTATGATTCGTGCAGCCATCCCATAATGGTTCATTAGAATCTTTCAACAAATCAAAAAACCTGGCCGCGTCTACATTAGGTTCTTCTTCTACAATTGGACATTGACTGGCATTACCTTGATTCATTCTCATTGCATTCATAACCATATTCCTGTAATGATTATTGTTGTCATTTATAACTCCATGCACGTTGCTAGTACTAGAATTTGGTGGGGGGGGGGTTTGGATGTAGGGGGGAGAAGAAGGATAAATAGGGGAGGGTCGATGGTCAGGTCATATATTAACTATTACCGATGGAATTACTGACAAAATTATTTTGTTTGTCACTCCTGTTGTAATTCTGTCGGTGTTTTTGACACGTCACTATACGGACAACCCGATTTGAATCCGATTGTAATTCCATCGGTAAACTCGTCCACAAAAACTTACACATCATTGCACAACTTGTTTTTTTTTAATTCTTCATTTTCTGTATGGGATTCCCTCAGTATTTACCGACATAGTGTTTCTGTCAGTATATACCGACGGAGTTAGCGATGGAAAAATTTCTTCGGTGAATATCACCGCAAAATACCGATGAAAAAAAACTATCGGTAATTCCGTTTATATTTGTTGAATTTCTTGTACACCAGTCAACACGTTTTGGCAATAGCTTTGTTGAACAGTTGCTAGAAAACTGACAAACAATGGAGATTGGAGTTTGAAGGTTCTTGCCCTCAAGATGCTGTGGGATTGGTCGTCCTCGAAGGTCTTTCTCTTTCAGCATCAACAAGGGAGAACCAATCTTCATTTGTTCTGTCCTTCACTTCCAAGTCTTCGGAACTTGGATATAGATATTGTCCACTCTTCATGTGGTGCTGAATATACTGAAGGTTCACTTGCAAGTATTTCCACACAAGAGTGAGCGTTGGAAACACGGCAGTATTAATTTCCAAAATTGACATTTTGCCAGCAAGTCTTTGAGCTAACAGATACAGTTGATGCTCTAATTAGAACTTCCTTTGCAGCTCGTCTGATGGCAGCTGTTCTCGGGGACATCTACCCCGCTATTATTCCTTGCTGTCTTATAAACTTAATACTAATTGGACCCCCCCTTCGCATGTACTGATAGATTATTATTGCTATTATTAATTAACAAGAACAGGGGACTGTTTACTTGAAGGGTTAAACAATTTATATGTTTCCCAGAAGTAGAAGCAGCATTTCATAGCTTAGAAAATAGCAATGAATATGTGCTAATAGATACAGTTTGTGCTCTTCCTTTGCAGCTCGTCTGATGGGAACAAAAGATATGTAACTCGTCCTCGTCTTCTATAAAACTCCATGCCAACAAAAGACAACAATGCAACCCTTGGTACAGATTTTTGCTGGATAAATCTGCCGTTAATCTAAAAAAAATAAAAATCTGTCGTTACATCCACGTTAATCTAAAAAAAAATAAATCTGCCGTTACATATACAACATCCACCTTCGTTTTGTTTTTTGTGTTAGTATTTAGAAAAATCTGAAGGCGTGCGGTGCAGTGCTTAGCTGTTGTAGTGTACTAACCGATCTTGCAGTAAAATTGGGACTCTCCTGTTCAAGGTAGAAGTGGTGAAGTGTCAATTTTATATCAAGGTCAGAAAGCAATAGGTAATGGTCCAGAAAAGTCTTCGGAACTTGGATATATAGATATTGTCTGATCTTCTTGTGGTGCTGAATATGGAACTGAGGGTTGAATTATTCAATTGCGAATATTTCCTCGCAAGGATTGGTGACTAAACAGGAGCACTCAGTGTTGGAAACACGGCAATATTAATTAATTTCCAAAATTAACATTTTTGTTGAGATCAAGTCTGTGAGTGATATTGTGCAGCAAGTCTATTTGCTAATTAGAACTTCCTTTGTAGCTCGTCTAGCGTACGTTAACTGTGTTCTTGACATCATTGTATTAAAACAATGTAAAAATATGTTAGCAATACAAGAATGTTGATTTTTTTTATCAAAAATAATTTAAAAAAAATAAAAAAAACAAAAATATTATTTTAATATATTTTTAAATAAAAAATACTTTAAAAAACAATTTCTACCGTACTAGCATGCTTTAAGAATAAAAACACGAAAATATTGATTTTCTAAAAGAATTAAATAGTGTTTTAGGGTTGCTATTTTTTCTTAATTAACTAATCATTTTAGTATTAAAAGTAATTAAATAGTTATTTGACCAATTTTAATATGCTTATTTCAGTAATATTTTTCTTTCTTATCAATCTTTCAATTTATATGCTTTCATTTTTTATTTTTTATTTTTCCTTTTTCTATTTTAAATAAAAAAATAATTTAACTATGAGATTATATAAACAAATAATTAAAAAATATGTATGCAGTAAATGATGAAAATTATAAACCCTTTACCTTGATGGTTCAAGGAGTATTTATAACCCTTGAACTTTGTTATTTTACTGAAATGGAGGGACTAAAGAGTCATTTCTTTTTTATAGCAATGATAAAAAATAAATATCTCTTACACAATATTAAATGAAAAATAAATATTTATTGTATAATATTAATAAGAGATAAATATCCATTATAAAATATTAATGATGACATAAATACAGTATATTTATTATTTTACGGGTTAGACTTGAAGGAATTTCAGAGCAGCGTACCGGAAATTAAAGAAAATATTTAGTGAAAGTTTAGGAATAACATTACTGAACCATTACAGGAAAACAGAGCAGCCTACTAAAACTGACAAAGATTGGAGTTCCAAGGTTCTTGCCCTCAAGATTACC
>Ga0325400_1006001_pt1 | contig 11510 bp, 6 predicted proteins | sample PopdelMetagenome_2_FD_205662 | JGI IMG/M metagenome (GOLD analysis project Ga0325400, IMG submission 205662) | Populus deltoides microbial communities from Bellville, Georgia, United States - Xylem-PdKOR-R1 | ecosystem: Host-associated > Plants > Phyllosphere > Stem > Wood/Secondary xylem...
AGAAATCATCATTTATAGATACAAGCTGTGTTAAGGAAATAAGTCAAGTGATTTTATCTCTTTCAAATTGAGAGGCTTCCCCCTCTTTCTTGCTTGATCAAACTGCTAAGTTTATTTCTTAATCTAGCGCTCTTTTCTTCTGAATTAATTTCCCCACTTTTTTTTTTCCCCTTTGCTCAAGCAATTAATCTAAACACAAGAAAACAAAACAATTGCTGGCTATAGTTTGGCCTTTTAGTTAGCAAAAAGTATAAACAGATAGACAATATTGAGATCATAAATTAAATTAAAGCAGTATCCCGAAAAGCTAGATGCTAGTAAAGAATGATTGTACAATGTTGCTTCTCCCGGGAAGCTAGCAAGGAATTCTTGATGAAGAAGTGAGTGTGAGAGATGGAAATGCGAAGTGACGGTAGAAGAAGATGAGGGGAAGAATACAAAACTTAAAAGCTAGCAAAGTGATTTTAATGTGTCTATGTTTGTGGCCTGCCTGTTTATGTCCAGCTCCAGAGAAGAGACAAAGAGTCCCCTCTGCGTACAATCGCTTCATCAAGTGAGTAATAATTATTTCAACCTCTTTGTTTTTCTCTGTTTTGTTTTGTTTTTTTTTTTTTTTTTGCATTATTATATGTGAAGTTGCTAAATTTGAAGCAAATGTAAATATTGGAACAACAATTTGCAGGGACGAGATCCAACGAATCAAGGCTGGAAATCCAGATATAAGTCACAGAGAAGCATTCAGTGCAGCGGCTAAGAATGTAAGATCCATGAGATTTTTCTTAGGGTTTCTAGCTACTTTACCAAATTAGGGTTTTTCTTTTCCATAACAAGAAAATGAGGTTATCATTTATTTATTTATATATGCTGTAAAAAAAAACTCTATACTAGCATCAGCAAATGCAGTATGTGGGTCCTCAAGACTGATATTATCTTGTCTTATTATGTCAGTGGGCCCACTTCCCACATATTCACTTCGGTCTCATGCCCGATCAGACCATGAAGAAGAATAACGTGCGCCAACAGGTAACCTATGCACACTCCTTGTCTGTTGCAGGCTTGCACAATGGATCTTCATCTTGCACACAGATGAATTTGTACATAAATCAAAGACACTAACGTTGCTTTCTGAATCTGGATTGGTGTAGGAAGGAGAAGATGTTATGATCAACGATGGGTTTTTTGCTTCTTCTAATGTTGGTGTCACTACCCCTTAATTACTAAGAAGTGGAGCTGCTACGTACTTCTCATCTTGTTAATTTTAGCTTCTAATCTTAGTAGTTGGAGAAAGATTTTAAGGTTAAGACGTTTGTCAAGTACTTTAACTAGTCTAATTACTTCATTACCCATCTACTACAAGCTCTTCTAATTAATGTAGACATCTGATGTTCCTAGCATTTTAGATGTTCTATGTTTATTTTGCTTGCAGCTTTCCTCTATCTTTAACATTTTTCAAGAACAATATAACGTCTAGTTAATTCATCGAGAAATCTGATGGTCACTACTGTAAGTTTCTTGTTTTTTTCTTTCTCTTTCTTTTCATTCTTTCACACACGCGCCTTCTAGTATTAACAGTATATCCCCCTAGAATGTTTCCTTATTGGTCTAGATCAAGTAAATTATCCAACAATTTGTCATTTAATAAGCCTGCATTTTGGTGTAGTTCTTCTAGATTAATTGATTTGTTTGTTCACTCACGAACACTAATTAGATCCTACTCTTCCATACTTCCGCTTATGATGTGTTCGGCAGATTGCAGAGGAAAAATGATAGCTATGTATAATACATTTTATTGTATTACACTACAATATTCTAAAATTTAATTATCTAAACACTTTTTTTCTTCAAATCGATCGTTGAATGACGTCTGATTGCTGAGTTACATGAAGGATTGAAAGTCAGTCCATCCATTCCAGATTACATTTCATAATTTATCCAGAATATTGGAAACTAGAGGCTCTAGTTAATGGCAAACGATTCACCTACGAGCAATGGCAATCAATGTAATTCACAGTACTGATTAATGATTATTTATAGAAAGACTGAAATTAAACAAGAGATTTTATATGCTACTTGCTGAAGTATAAGTGAAATCTTGGTGATTTCAGCAATGGTTTTTCTTCTGGTTTTTTCTTTCAAGAGATTTCTTTCATCATTACAAGCTAGCTGGGCTGGTTCTGTGAGTTTGCATATCTTCTTTTTATGTGTCTTTGCTTTTGTTCTTTGACTCTGTTCCAGAGTAGTCTTGCTCGGTGTTTCTGGTTTCTCTTTGGGTGTCTTTTAAGTGAGTTTTTGTACACTCATCCCAACTTATCAATTGAGCATGGTTGAGATAGATCGTCCATGAATCAAGCAGCAAGACATGGGAAAGAAAAAAAAAACATTAATTATCTAGAATAACATAACACTATTTGTGAGAAATTAAAAAAAATGGTGACAATTTAGTTAATTTTTTTATATAGGTTTTTTATTTGATGCTGAGATGTAAATTTAGGATCAGGATAGAAGCCAACACAAAAAAAAAATTAAATACAAAAATTAACGATTTAATCTTACTTGAGATATATATATTAAACGAAAGAAAGAATAGAATAATAGCAATTAACTTCAGGACTCCTTGGCGTTGATATTCGTTGTGAAATATAATTTCATCCTAAATAATTAGTTCTTCTCGTGGGAATACCAACGACTTTTTTTTTTTTTAATAATACCAGTGCTATTATTCAACACAAAGTACCTATTAACAAAACAGCTAAAATAAAATAAATATGGGGGAATTTTTATGTTCACATCAATAGTGAAATAACTGATTTTTTTTTTCTTTCAACCAAATCCTTTAATAGCCTAATTGGAAAATATTAAGCTTGGAATTATGGTTAAAATACAAAATTAAAAGATAGAGGCTTAAAATATAAAAATAGATAAAATATATGGCAAACCCGACAATTTTTATTTTTATCCAAAAATTTATTTACTTTATTTTTTAGCTCTCGAGTTCGAAAAAGAAAAGATAAACTTGTTTAAAAACAGTGAGGAAAGAGAAAGTGACTGGTTTGATCTCTTTTCGGCAATGAAACTTGTTTTTTATGTCAAAAAATCTCACTAAATGAAAGAAGTTCAATTGTTGTGAATTATATATATGAGTTGATAAAATATTTTAGGTTATTTGTATGGTGTTTATCAGCTGCTTTCAGTAAAAATGGGTTGAAAATAAATTTTCATTTTCAATTCAAATCCTCTTAATTTCTAGCCACCTTAGTGTGGTTGGATTTGGATAGTAGCAAGCGAGGTGTCACCTATTGTTGGGTTTTTATTAAAAAAAAAATAGGGGTGCCCCTTTAAAAATAATAAACAAGGCCCGTGTGCCTTTTTTTTTTTTTCCTTTTTTTCCTTTGATTTTTTTCCTATATAATCTTTTAATGTTGAGTTTTTATTTTATTTTATTTTATTTTATCCTTCAATATTTGTTTAGTTTTAAATATTTTTTTTCATTTTTTATCATATAATAAAACAAAAAAAATCAATTAAACCTAGTGAAATCCATAACTTAGGTCATGAGTTTGGTAGATTAACTCGAGTTAACCTGAGTTGTTTTTTTTTTATCTTTGATTTTTTTCCTTTAAACTTGTTAGCTCAACAAGATCACTTCATGGCAACTTGTATACGATTTAATTTGAAATTCAGGCTAGACAAATAGTTAAGCTGAGAGTTTTTAAATTTGATCTACTAAATTAGGTTTAATGTTTACCAAAAAGTTCTCTATAGTCTAGATACTATTTTTGATTCAACCCGTAATGAAGTGTAAGAATTACATAATTTTTTTCTAAATCTAAATGTTGCCTTAATTTACAAATTAATTGTTATTGTTGTTATTATTGTTATTTTGTTCAAAAGATCGTAAAACTCTTTATGGCCGGGGTTCGGAATAGAAAAACATAATAGATGGTGATTACGAAGCCCAATTCATTAATACATAACCCTGACAAACCCTTTTAAACGTTTGTAACTAAAATAGAATTTACTAAAATCAAATTTGTTGGTCAGTTTCTAATAGGCCTTTATGTTGCTCAGGTTTTGGCCTCAATGCCACATCGAGATGGCTTCATCATAGATCAAGACTTGAGAGAGGTGCCCTTATAAGAGTTACGTATGCTGTATCAAAGAGGACTATAGTTAGGGGGAACCAATTATGCATGAAGAGCCTATATGTCCTTTTTTTAAAAAAAAATTTAAATTGATTTTTTTACTTGCTTTAAATTAAATTTTTTGATGATTTTAAATAGTTTTGATGTGTTAATATCAAAAATAAATATTAAAAATAAAAAAATATTATTTCAATGAATTTTCATATAAAAAACACTTTAAAAAACAATTACTACCACAATACCAAATAAACTCGTAGCCTCCAATGTTTGTACTTGTTCAGCACATCACTGTATATTTATATTTAAAAATATGGTAAATATATACATCATAAATTATATATAAAATTGGTTTTGTGAGTAAAGAGTGCATTCAGGTATATGTGTTATTTGAATGAAACAATAACAAAAATAAATGCACATTATAAACATATGAAAACATATGATTTTATTAAAAAGGAATGCACATTTGTCAAAGAAAATCTTGTGGTATTATGAGTCAGATTACTAACAAAACTAAAACAGGTTGAAACATGATAGAATCAAAATAATTCTATAAGTAAGATCAGACAGAGACAATTATTTTGAATACAATAGGGGCAGGCTTTATTTTCCAACTCTGGTACTCTTGCATGGGTTTTATTGACAGTATGGACAAAAAACTACGGTAGAACTTTGTTTTGTGGGACTCGATATCAAATGCATCTATAACTGTAGGCGTTGGTGTCGATGTTGTTGACTGCACAAATGTTGGATGGTGGTAGGGCTCCTGACCATGTTTGACCATTCTTTCTTCAAGCTGAGCTTTTTCGGGGCCTGAACAAAGGTGATGGGTCGATTGGAAGAACCTTCGTCATAATCATTTCTAAGTGCTTACTCGAGTAAGTTAGTGAGGCGAGTCATGCTAACTTTCAGAGACTCCAACTCTTTTTGGAAATGAGCATCACAATGAGCACGCTCTTCATCTTTTTTATTTGTCAGTCGAAATCGGGTGTTGTAGACTTTATGGATTGGAGCTCTTTGGAAACCTATATTTCAACTTGCGGAATGTATATATGTTATTTACAATAAATAAAAGTATGTGTATGAATGCAAATATGTGCACCTGCACATTGGGTATGGATGGTGAAAATTTTTTAGTTTGATTGTCTCAGATTTTTTTAAAAAAATCATAGTTTTAGATCAGAAAATCATGTAGAATTCAGGATTATTGATCAAATTTGACTTACAGTCAACAAATACCTTAGACTATGGAAAATTGATCTGAAGAATGCATTTTTTCACGGAGAGTTAGATTAAAAATTCTAAATGAACCAACTAGTAGGTTTTCAGAATCAAGATCATCACAAATATGTGTAAGCCGAGAAAGTCTACGAATTAAAACAAGTACTAAGAGCTTGAAATGGTAAGATTGCTGAATTTTTATAAGGTTATTTAGTGCCACCTGTAGATTTCAGCATGTTTGTAAAAATTGATGGAAGAAAGTTAGCTATCGGAGCTGATGATTTAAGCATCACTGGGGATGACGTGGCATAAATTCTTCAAACAATAGAGGTAGAACGCCGCCGAACAACAACAATGGCAACTCAAGAGAGTGCATGGTTGATACAATTGATGATTAATCTACATCAACGAGTAGATTATATACAGTTTTGTTGTGTTGTGGTAATTAGTCAGCATTTTGTTTGGCAGCGAATATAGGTTTTCATTCAAGAATTAAACATGTGAAAGTGCACTATGATTTTATCATAGAAAAGATGTGGCAGCAACAAATTAAGTTAAGATTGATCAAAACAGACAATCAAATTGCAGACTTATTCACAAATAGCTTAGGTAATGGTAAATTTGAATTCTTTCGTCATCAACTTAATGAGGTAAAAGGATGACTTCATGAGGTACAAGGAATGGCAGCTGATGTTCTTGTTCTGTTTTGTCAAGGATATTTATGAGCCGTCTCGACTGATCAAGTTAAGCAATAAAAAAAGGGGATGTTCTCACGCAATAACATACAGGGAGTTATTCTACACAATGGTGCCTCTCCCAAAAAGGGGGCAAATAGACATGATCCAGCTAGGGTGGCAGCACCCGACCATGTGTTACAAGGGACCACACGGAGAATCTAAAAGAAAGATGTTTCCAAATTCTACCATTTGTATGGCCTCAATGTATTACAGTTTCTACGTTAATTGTCACTTTCAAGTATAAATGCTCCGTGTGATTTACTTAGATCTCAGGCATACGAGGATAAAATTTTACCTCGATAGATCGCTGTCCAGCACTGGAGCCCTGCGTATCAAACCTCAAAAGCATGGACATTTTGAAGGAAAAATGCCTGGTTTTTCTAGTATGGATGATTCATCAAAACTCAACAGCTGGAAAGTAAAAAAAGTTGTATACCTCATGCTTCAATAGAGGAAAAGCACGCAAAACAGCATCGTGAGAAGTAAAACTGTATTCAATACTTGATATTGCCATCAGTGCATAACTTACAGGTATTAAAAGAATGATAATCCCAATAAATTATACCAAAAAACCCAGGGAGGAGACTAAAATACATGTCAAAATCACCGAAAATTATCAACAGAACTAGAATTACACGACTAAGCACTCACAACCACAAACTGTTCTAAGAAGACAAGCTCGAACAAGCAATGACAAAAGGCAAGTTATCACAGGGGAACATCAACCAAAAACGGACATCAAAGCACAGACAGCCATCAGCAGCATGAACAATAGCTTTGATCTGTTACTTGTGATTGATACTGCAAAAGAAATATCTTCTGGCCTGAAAGAAAGAAAACGTACTATGAGAATCATGTCACACCTATGAGATGACTTTGAAGAATGTTAAAATTAAACGGGCAATGGTCTATACTTCTGCAATTTGCTAAGTTCACCACAAAAGAGGGCATTGTCTGGAATGGGCAACTCGGTTTTGTTAGTCTCCTCTGGATTGACAATTCTGATATACGTTTCCTGGCCAAGATACCAGGAGTCAAGGTTTTCTGTTCTGAGGTTCCACACTCCAACATTGTCAAGTGAAACCAAAATTGCCGTCCAAGCTCCAGGATAAGCCTGTACAGAATAGGAGACTATAATCAAGTTGCAAACAAGAAACAAAATAACTATATGGATAGCCTGCGCTATTAACTAGCATGTTATAGGTGTTGCCACGTCGGTATTAACACCAGTTAATGACTAGCAAGCAGCTAGTTTAACCTGATCTTTTCTTTTTCAGTGTACCCAATCTCTTTATTAAAAAATGTGAAAAAATAGCTAGAAAAACTTTACAGGAGAGGAAAAAATGATGACTACGAACTGTGACAATCAGGATTTTCAGTGACACTGAATGTATATAAAAATCTTTCAACAACATACCTGGACTGTGGAGCGTGCAATGCCATCCCACTTATTATATGTGCCCCTGCTGTTCTCTGTCCATTCACCATAATCCATCCTGAAATAAATCAATGAAGCGCTTGTGACTGAATCTACTTTCTCAAAACCCTTTATACACATTGATGAATGTAATGAAGTGTTTGAGGATGGAAATGAATTCCTACCCCACAACAAAAACCGCATATCCACTTAGGTGATAGCTATGCATCTTGGTGTCATTGTTCTGCAGAATGACTTCCATAAATCCCCTGTATGTTCCATTGATCACTGATGTTGCCATTTTAGGTGGTCCTCTAAGGGGCGTCTCAGGGAAATCAAGCTTATACGCACCCTTCACTTTGAACTGATCTGCAAGCCTGATTGGAGTAGTAGGATTGACAAATGATATCCCACTGAGAGTTGCTCGTCTTTTCCCATTAATTGTTACCAGAGGCTTATTTTTCAACACGTAAATGTCGGTCACATTGATTGAGCCATATCTGAATGAGCCTTGAGGGTTGGGCCGTGCACCACTTGCAGAAACATTCCATCTGCACAGTTTGACCGTAGAATCCTCACAGTGAATTATAACGAGCAAAGTTTATAATAATGTGAAATTCTCTAATACAGAAATGCAATTCCGTTAAAATTTGATTGCAAGGTTATAATACAATATTTTCCTTTGGAGCAGCAAGGAATAATAAGTAGCTTATTTAAGGTCCTAATTTTTCAAAATTTTGAAGCGCACAGTACTTTTTTCTCAAATCCCAGTTCCTTTTGTATTTATAGGGAAAGATGAAATTATTAATCAGAGCACTCATAAGTTCAGAATTGCTAAACAATGCAGTAAGGCATTTTAACCACCATAGAAGCCAACCTGATGGATCTTGCTTGGTTCATTGAGAAGGTTTTGTCAAACTCATCATTAGGTGCCTCTGGAAGGGGACCCTTTGCCTTCCCCTTGGAATTTGTGTAATGCAAGATTGCAACACCAGTAACCCTTTTCCACTGCGATTCATTCACAAACCTTGCACTAGCTACAATGTAGTAATCAGCACTTGCGTTCTGATCCATTGTCACCAAAAAAGAATAAGATTGTCCTACATGTATATCTAAGCTAGTATAATTTTGTTGCACTGTATATGATCCCTCTGACTCAGCTAAAAGCAGATTGTGGTTCTGGATCCTGAAATTCAAACTAGTTGAAGTTCCAACATTGTGCACACGGATGCGATAGGTTTTCCCTGTACAATATAGCAACATCAATTATTTAGAAGAGTGAGCTTGATCTTTAGGAACTCCATCATAAGCAATACAGTACAACACCAGTACAAGGAAGTTTCATTCTAACATGATGCATCGATAGGCAATTAACACAAGAGCATATCTACAAATCTTTTGAAACTACCCTATTTCTTGAACAGGTCAATCATTTAAAAAACAAATTTGTTCCATTAAAATCTGGAGGCCAATGACAGAGTGTAAAATGACTAATTTACCAAATTCACAAAGAGAGTCCCATCTATATTATTGGTATTTCTTCCATCCCCTGTCATCGCTCTACCCCTCGAATTGTCTCACAATAATACCCATGAAGAAAGGGTATATGGTTTGTGTCTAGCGATCATTAACTAATTTTGGAAGGTTAAAGAGCTGCTGCAATGCATTACTCGGGAAGAAATTCTAACAGGGGGAAGAAGCAATTCCATTTAGTAGCAAGGGGGAGCAGTTATTAGGATCTATGTCAATATAACAAATGAAAACTAATCACCTGGTTGAACTTCAATGGTTTCATAGTCAATGCCATCAGGGACAAGTGTTGTGTTATATTGGTAAGGGCCTTTGCCATTAATAAGAACCCCATCTGGCATCCCTAGATCTTTCCCAGCATCAAGAGCCTTCCTCAAAGCCTTCAATCCAAAATTAAATCAGCATCAAAATTGTAAACCAGACTCCCATCAGCAACCTGACTATTAAAGTTCAACATTTTAACAAATACTAACCGTGTGGTTCCTTTTGTACCAATCACCAATCAAAATGACAATGTCCCCATGTGGAGTATCAAAAGGAATTGGAATAATAGCCCGGTTGTTTATAACAAAGCTGCCAAATCCACCAGAAGCTCTCTGCATATGGAGAGTAGGGAAGTAAAAGAAACTCCCTATCTGATCTTTAACCTGAAACTGGTAAGTCCAGTTCCACTTTGGGGGAATTGGACAGTTAGTACCAAGAACCCCATCTTGCCATGAACTTCTCCTTTGTTGAATTCCAGACCTATAACATCCACCATCAAATTCCAGTCAGTAAAAGAGGTACATGTCACCGTTTATACTCTAAATCGCCACGTAATTTCACTGTTCACTAGCAAAGAACCAAACTTTAACACTATGGCACTACAATTCACAGTTTAATTCAAAATTAGTAGCAAAAATGCAGCAAGGAAAGAAAAATACCAATGCATAAGGAGATTCTCATCCAATTTGTTCTTGACATTGATAGCAACATTGTTGTTAGTGGTCACATTGATAGTAGGACCAGGAAACTTTCCATTTATAGCAATAACCTGCAAAGCAAATGCAAAGTAACACCATCGCAGCATGACTCACAAGCTCATTTTATTCTACTAGCTAAATCTACAGCATTAACTTCAGGTTGCCATTTCCTAAGCAAAACTTAGCAGATCTGAAGCTAAAGATAGAAACTAAAGCAAAGCCGTTTGTCAAAAATCAAAATTAAGTACACCCATATGAAAAGATCCACTGAAAGTAGAGTAAAAAAGTTGACAAAAGGAGAAAGCAGAGGGAGAGAGATCTAAAGAACCAACCTGTTGAGGCACACCAAGAGGAGAAGCAGTGATGTAGGAGACTTCAAAGTCATAACTAACAAAAGGATCTGCAGCTAAACACAAGCTCAAAAGCAAGCAAATGTGGATAAGAAACAAAGCTAAAAACTTGCTACGCAAAGCCATCCTTTAAACAACTTTCGATGTTTTAGAACAAAAGAAAATTTAGAACGTAATTTTGTAGTTTGTTATGGTTTACATTACAGGGCAGGACAGGGAAAAGGAAGAGAAGGAACTAGAGAGAGAGAGATTTTGTGGGTGTTTTTTGGACAGAGAGAAACGGCTCTATTTCAGTTCACTTTAATTTTAGTGGTGGTTTTTTTGGGCTGTGTCGAGAAATGAGTATAATTGTGTAAGAGTGACTGCTCCTCAAGCTTTTTGACGGTAACCGGTCATAATTCATGAGTGAAGGAGAGAAAAGGGAGAGAGAGGATGGTAGATTCAGCTATGTTTGGCCGGGTGGTCCTAACATCATTTAATTAAATTTTAAGATTTTTTTTAATTTCAAATTAATTTTTTTTATATGTTAATACCAAAAATAATTTTTAAAGATAAAAAATATTATTTTAATATATTTATAAATAAAAAATATCTTAAAAAATAACCGGTGGTATACACTATTTGAACAGGAGAGAAAAAGGGTGACAACCAGTAGCCAGTACGTTCAGTTACCTCTTAAAATATCACATGGTTGCCAGCCAAAGAACGCGCATGGCCCATGCATGGATCCCACTTCACATAAATTGGGTTTTTGTGCGTGGAAAATGTTTTCCATACAACTTATTTCCTATCAATCTAATATTTCGTGCCCACTTAGTTTAGAAAAAATATATATATTAAATTAATAGTTTTAAAATATATTTTGTATAATTTTGATACAAAAAGGTTTTGAGATTTATGGATATTTTGCGAGAAACTATAAATTCTAGTGAACAACTCTTTTATTTATATTTTATTTAAATAAATGTTTGATTTTTATTTTATCTATTTAAGTGGTTAATTTTTATTTGAATGCATTTCATCACCTGAGATTGTTAAATACTAATAATGTACACGTATTATCTATTTAAGTGGTTAAAAAATATATATTTGAATGCTTATTTTTATTTACTTTTGCTTTTTCTACAAAGAAATATAGAAATGATATTTTC
>Ga0325400_1006002_pt1 | contig 11509 bp, 6 predicted proteins | sample PopdelMetagenome_2_FD_205662 | JGI IMG/M metagenome (GOLD analysis project Ga0325400, IMG submission 205662) | Populus deltoides microbial communities from Bellville, Georgia, United States - Xylem-PdKOR-R1 | ecosystem: Host-associated > Plants > Phyllosphere > Stem > Wood/Secondary xylem...
AATATCCTTATAAATTAATATTATTAGTCATAAGATGTATTCCACTCAAATGTATTGATGAGATGGAGAGGTGGTGAGTCATAAGATATTTTTACACACCTACGGGTGTAGGGGGAGTAAGATCCAAAATAAAATATATTGAGTTAGTAAAAATCTCTAAGAACCTGTGTGGGATCCAAAAAATTAGGCTTGGAGAGTTGGACTCGAGTCACTGGTTAAGCCTAATAGGGGTTTAAAATGGGCCTAGGCACGTGGCTTGGACCCATAGGTTCTAGACACAGACACAACATCCTAACTTATGGTCATTTAGGCCTAGGCATGTTGTCTAGGGTCGTAGTTTTTTAGTCTCGGGGGGTTTTTAGGCCTATTAAATTGGGCTCGAAACAACAAGAACTTTTATTTGTAAAACTACTAATAAATCTTAATCTATTAGTAGCCCTCCAAGTCTTTGTAATATTAACATGCAAAGACTTATAAAAATACCTGGTTAGTTTGATGAGATCATCAGTTTTTCTTTGTATAAGAAGAGAGGTGGAAACTTCAGGGTAATTTATCGGAGAATTTGTGTATTGGAGTGTGCACCACAATTGAAAAAGTTCTTCCATCATATGAGAATACTTGAAGATGATCCAAACTTAAAAGAATTTCTAAGAATATAGAGAGGAACCATGGAGGAACCTGTACTTTGAAAAGCTTTTAAGAGGCTAAGAGGAACCTATACTTAGAAAACTTTTCTACAAGGTTGAAGGGAAACCATAATTAGAAAATTTTCTAAGAGATTGAGAGAACCCATATGTAAAAAGTTTTTCTACAAGATTAAAGGAAACCCATGAAAAAAATCATACTTAGAAAAATTTCTAGGAGGTTGAGAGGAACCCATGAAGGAGCCCATACTTAGAAAAGATTTTAAGAAGTTGAGGGGAACCATGGAGGAACCTATACGTACAAAAACTTTCTAAGAGATTGAGGAGAACCCATGGAGTGACCCATAGTTAGAAAACATTTGAGAGGTTAAAACCCATAAAAGAACCTATACTTAGAAAAAAAATCTAAAGGAACCCATTGAGGAGTCGTCTTCGATGATAGAACGAGGCTTATGGTCTCCAAACAATGGTATGGGGCTTGGGAGCCCTCCACTAAAGAGTTTCCTGATCATAGATCACACCAAAAAATAGGAGGCTCATGGTCTCTTAAATGATGGCATGGGGCTACAGAGTCCTCCAATTAAGAATCGTACTAGTACAAGATTGCACTAGAGAGATGGAGATCTAAGATCGTACTTACAGATAGTGTGAGGCCCGGAAGCCCCACTAAAGAGTTATGTTAATCCAAGATTGCACTAGAATGTAGGAGATTTGATATCAATCCCAAGAGATAGCATCAGGCTCGGGAGCCCCATTGGAGATTCATATAAGTCTGAGACCGTACTAGAAAGCAGGAGATTCGAGATCAATCGATAGAGATTGCGTGAGGCCCAAGAGCCCCTCTAGAGAGTCGTGATAGTCTGAGACTACATTAGAGAGTAGTGGATATAAATGTATATCAAAGATATAATATTTTTATTTTATAAATAAACTTACATTCCTATCAAGGATAATGCATCCTGAGGTGATTTGAGTACTAAGCGTAAGGGAGATTTTTTTTCTTCATATCCTAGGGTGGTAGGTGTTTGTTTTCACTATCCTGATAACTTTAAATGGGTCATCGCATTTTAATTTAAGGGTGCAGTAAACCTTTAGGATACATCAAACATCCATAGAATGGTCCCTCTTAGTTCTTCCTTAAAATTTCATTCGCATTAAGATAATGATTTTGCTTGGAAGGTCCTTCATATTGGTTGTCCTTATAAAAATAGAAAGGCTCATATCATAGCACACTTGCCTCTTCCACTTATATATGATTTTTCATGATTTGCTTCACTATGAGCAAACTTATGTCTAACAAGGCATAAAGCTTTCTCCATAAAGCATACTCTTTTACCCTTTTTATTAAGGCCTCTAAGGCACCTTGAACATCTCCTCATTAAACCTCTTCAAGTATGTCTGTGTGGACTTGCCCTCTAGCTGGGTAACATCAAATAGCTTTACAGATCTTTTTTAATGGGTATATTGGTGCTAAAAGACACCACTAGTTTGGCATAGAGGTCTTTAAAGACTCTAATAGATCCTAACTTTAAATTATTATACCAAGCATGTGCAGACCCTCTAAAGGTTATGGAGAGGATCTTACACATCACAATGTTATCCTAGATGACTAGTTTTAAGCTATTACATAGGTTTCACATATGCTTTCTTAGGTCAGCAACACTATCATAGTTTTCTAGATTTATTTTTGTAGAAATATAGTCCATGTGGGTTCAAGTATTCAAAGCTTTTTTAAACAATAGAGAGCCCCACACCTGATGGGGGTTGTAGACATTATCTTGGGGATGTTTAAATATCAATCATCTCTTAATCATATATCTACTAGGCTTTGGAAAGCCCGTATATTATAGTGTAGAATGTGGGATCGGTAACTGATATTCATCCTATGATTGTTAGGGGGACGCGGTTGTAGTTCCCACTTTGTGTGAAAGTGTCACAATGACATGAACCACCTTTTAAGGTTCTTGGTGAGCACCAAGGCAGAATACTCTTCTAGATGTCATTTTGCCTAGACTCCTCAGGCCGGTAGTGCAATTGTATATGGGTGTTGGGAATGGGCAGTGATAGTGGTGCTAAGGTGTTGTATGTTATTGAAAGTGTTAAGACCTGTTAAGTTATCAATGCCTAATTTTGTCCCTAGGTTGCTAACACAGCCTAAGAATGGACTTGCACTTAATTAATAAGTTGTTGAAAGTTTGGTTAAGTAGAGGTGCACACGATAGCAGTAATAGGTAGATCTGTCACACATCCTAGCCCAAGTGTCTCTCAATTGTCTATCATGGAATGGCCTGGGAAAGTCAAAAACAAGTTTTAGAAAGAAACTGATGACTTTTTTATTAATTAAAATTCAAGATGCTTAAGAATAAGGCTTATAGGACTGGATAATAGGTGAATCATTTATTTATTGCAATCTGATTCATTCGCATTAGCCAAGGTGGGTGGTAGCTTAATGTGAAAAGTCAAGGTATGTGGTAACTTTGTGTGGGAAGCTAAGGTGTGTGGTAGCTAGATGTGATAATGGTGTTGGGGCGTTATACGTTGCTGAAAGTGGCAAGACTTGTTGGAGTAGCAATGATTAATTTTGCCTCTAGGTTACTAGTATGGCCTAAGCAAGGACTTGCACCTAATTGATGAATTATTGAAAATTCTATTAGGTAAAAGTGCTCATAATGGTGGTAAAGGGTAGATTCGTCATGCATCATAACTAAGGTGTATCTTGGTTGTCTATCATGGAATGGCCTAGGAATGTCAAAAACAAGTTTTAGAAAGAAACTAAGGGTTTTTTTATCAGTTTCTCATAGACGGCATTAATTAATGATGAACCAAAATCCAAAATGCTTAAGGATAAGGCTTATATGGCTTGATTATAGGTTCATTACTTAATTCTTACAGTCTGATTCATTCTCTTTAGTCAAGTGGGTGGTAGCTTGATATAGGAAGTCAAGGTAGGTGGTAGCTTGGTGTGGGAAGCCAACGTGGGTGGTTGTTTGGTGTGGAAAACCAAATACCTACAAAAGATCCCCTTCAATAGATTTAGGGACTCTTAAATGTTTAAGTAAATATATTTATTGAGAGAGAGTACAATGATATTTTAGAGAAAAAGACTCTGAAAATATATAAAGTATTGAGAGATTGTTAACCATTTACCTGTTAATTCATAGGGTATTTATAACTCATAAATCTTGTCATTCTGCTTGGGTGGATAGGATGAAAAGTAATTTTATACTTATAAATTAATACTGTTAGTCATGAGATGCATTCCACTCAAATATATTAATTAGATGAAAATATATTACACCATAATAAATTTTTGTACACCTAAGGAACGGGGAGTATGATTCAAAATAAAATGTACTGGGTCAAAAAACATCTTAAGAGACCCGCGGGGGGTCCAAAAAATCAAGTTTAGAGAGTTAGGTTTGGGTCACTTGGTTGAGTCTGATAGGCGCCCAAAATGAGCCCGAGCCCATGGACATTTGAGTTCAAGCATGTTGCATAGGTTCTTAGTTTTTTAGATCTTTAAAAGGTTTTTAGGCTAGTTAAATTAGGCTTCAAATGTAACTTCAAATTTGACTATATAATGAAGAGAAGACTTGTGGTATTTCGGTTTAGGATTGAGCTGTACATTTTGCTTGAAATTCATGATTTCATCCATTGTATTGTTATATTAATAGCATTGACTATGAACATGAAGAATAACATGTTAGAACCTATAATTTTCTTGATAAAATAATAGTAGTAATATGCATGACTTGTTGGTTGCACCATATAAATATCCTTGGAGGCATATGGAATAATAATTTAAGGTTGCTTGCTTTGCTGCATTTTCTAAAATGTAACGTGCTTTTTTATTATTTTATTGGATTCGACTCTTCATCACAAGCTAGGGGCGGTATCCTTCTGGCAGATTTAACGTATTTGTTGTGTGTTCTATATATCACATAAAAACTTAAATTCCATGGAGAAGTCACTGTGTATCTATTTGAGTTTAATTTTTATATTTTTATTATAATTTATTCATTTTTAACTCTTTTCTTAATTAAATTTTATTTTTAATTTTATCTTCAACATTTAATTTCAAATTATTTTTATATCAAATTTAGCCTCATTCTTTTAATTGTTATTTTTTTATTTTAGATTTTCTTTATTGTATTTGTTTTCCATTTAGGAAGTTTACTTTGATATTTTTTAGGATTTATCTTCTATATGCTTAGTCTTGAACTCATGACCAAGATTACATCATTTGAAGGTTAATACAGATTGATTTTTTTTTTTTGTCTTTTTTAAAATTATTTTTTTTTCAATTACATAATTAAACATTTGATTTATTGAGAATTAGTTTTCATGCTTCTATTTTTTAATCTTTTTTCTATATAGTTATCTCAATCTTGTGTCTATGATCATGGTGTTAGAAGTTAACCTGGTTTGACTCAAATTTTTTTTAAATTAGTTTTTCCCTTAAATATTGGGTTGTTTGATAATTAAGTTTCTTAGTTGTATATAGTTTGTCTTCAATTGGGTTACCATTTATCACGATAAGATCATAGATTTGACATGTTAACCTGAATAAACTCAAGTAGAGTTTTTTTTATCTTTTTTATGTTGTTAGTTTTTTTTTAATTGTTATTGCATTTTTTTGTTCATGTTATTTAAATTAATTGAGTTTAGTAAATACAATCAAGTCAATAATCAACTTTTTTTTAATATATTTTTTTTATATTAAAAAAATAAATCATCCCTAGCACATATCACCGCAAGCTATATAGTGAACAACTATGTGTTTAAATACATAGACAAGTAGTGATAAGTTGAAGGCATGCATTCTTTCCTCCTTGGCTCTTGAGTCTCCCATTGCAAGCACCTCACACATTCTCTGCGCGTACATGTCATATGAGAATTCCAAAGAAGATCGACTTCCATTAATCCTATTTGACGAGTTCTTACATTAATCATTTGTTTACATTCCTTGATGTTTGTCTGTATTTACTTTCTCTGTTTAATCCTTCTTTTGTTTGTTTCCCTGAAAGGTTGGCCCAGCTTTTCTTATCAAGACTAAAGTTTATTAATTAATTAATATATAGTTGGGTTTTCCTGACTCATCCATTACAGGATTAATACATTCATAAAAAAAATTCTTTCATAATTTTTTTTTAAAATCAAATCCAAGAAAATAATTTATATAAAATTAAGTTTTGGGAGGAGTGATTATTATTATTAATAAGTTATCAAAAATTCAGAACTTTAATTTGAACTTAACAATTATTTGATAACCTGAAGGGTTGTTGGCAATTTATTGAACAAGATGGGTTGGTTCCAAAATCTCATATAGAATAATTGAAGTGCTTACTATAAGCTGTTGGACTGGTGGTATATATTACCTACAAATGAAGTGGAAGCTTGATGAGAGACCATTCGGGTAAAATCACACATATGGTATCTGGATTTTGAGGTCCAGTCAATTATTTTCTGATTATTTTCTCACATTAGTACGTGGCCAAACTCATTTTTAAAATTAATTAGCACATTTAAGAAAATAATTTTCATTCTAATATAGAAATAGTAGTAGTGCATATAGTATATATGGGCAATCTATAGACACGTATTTGCTACATGCACATCCACAAGACATGCATGTACTATATTCATGACCTATAAGTTATGCATGTACTACATATGCAATCACTAGTCATGCATATAGTAAGTGTGTGACCTATTGGTCGTGCTTTTTAGTACATACATGACCACCCAGTTAATTATTTGAAGACAATTTTCTTTTTCTTTTTCTCTTTCCTTACTTCTTTCTCCCCCTACTTCTCTTCCCTCCCAACATCGATCTCAACTCAGGTCAGTTAATCTCTCTCTACCATAAAAAAAAAAAATATATATATATATATATATATATATCTCCCACGCCACGACAGACCTCACCTTTTTCTCTCTCTCTTTTAGCTGTCAGTTCTCTCTCTATCCATCCACCTACAACAACCACCAGTCTTTCGCCACCGCCACCGCCACCACCCACAAGCACCCTATTTAACCAATTTGAAATATATTCACCTTTACCTCTATAAATGTGTTATCTTACTTGCCTAATTTGTGATTTTTTTAGGATAAGAGTTTTAGGGTTTGGGTTAAGGTCTTGTTGATTTTGCCTAATTTAACTATAATTTGAGATTAATTAGATATAAAATGAGTTAAATGAGTGTATGTATTATCTTATTTAGTAAGAAAAATCAATGAATTATATTGTGTTGATTATGTTAGTGTTAGGGTTTTAAGGTTTAGTTTATGATTTTTAAGCCTTGCACATATCACAATCCATGGTCATGCAACCTGACCTTCAAATTGACTTTGATTTTGTTGCTAATATGATGTTGATCATTGTCAAAGATGAAATAAGTATTAAAAATGCAACCATTCAAGCTACTATCCATAGATATTTTTTGTATGATGTATCATATAAAAAAGCTTGGTTAGCTAAACATAAAATATAGGAGAGGTCATTTGGATCACGTAAGCAGTCTTTTCAAATGATACATAAGATGTTATTAGCTCTAAAAGAATCAAATTCTAGTATAGTTGTTGAATGGAATCACAAGATGGTTGATGGTGATACAATAATATTTAGGAGAATACATATTCTGGATATTTAGACCTTCAATTCAGGGGTTTGAATATTGTCGTCCACTGATAAGTATTGACAACACTCATTTATATGGAAAGAACAAGGTGAACATCTTGATTAGAGTTTCTTATGACACAAATGATGGGGGGTTTTCATTGTGTTATACTTATGGCTATCAGTGGTCCCTATGCACTATTTTTCCATATTTGAGGTGCATTGCCTTAATATAGTAATGTGTCAACTTCGATTTCATCAATACATACCTGATGATGTTGACACACTTGATAACGTGTATGCTATTAATCATTGAGGTAAAATGGATGATGATTGATCGGTGGTTCATGTATAATATATCAATCTATGGCATGCGAGGAGTTAGATATCTATATGTCTTGGTATATAAACATAACAAAGCAATTCATAACACCACCATAGGAATGTGTTATGAAATGTCCATGTGACATTCCATGTCAGCTAACATGTAATCTGAATAATTATAAGCCTCATGCACTAAGATATAATAGATTGGCATGTATGGATTAGTTTTTTCAACATGTAATTAACCAAACTTGAGCAAAACCTAAGAATTAATTGTGAAGCACTTGCGTAAAACTCCTTGTCGATGGCCTATTTACCTTAGAGATTAGTTAAGCCTTGGGCTAAGATACCTGATGCTAATTACAAAAAGAATTCTTATTTATATATTTTATAAATGATAACATAATATTTTTTTCTCATATATTAGGTGAAATTTTTAATAGTCAAGAGTCGAAGAGTTGCGACCGCAGTTCGTGATGCTACCTATGATGATGTGCATGATGTTTTCAATATTTGGTTCTTGTTGTGCCATTCTTCACTTGACGAGGTTGGGGAGACTCAGCGTTTGGACAACGCAATATAAGGGGATGAAGTTGTTTATCATCCATGAGACGATATGGTCGTGGTTTTGATGGTACAAACCCATCAACAGGTTAATATGTTAGAAGTTTAACTATGTAATTTAATTATTTTGTAATTGAATTGATGTTGTTTATTGTAATGAATTGTTTTGGTTTTAAGATTAAGTTTTTCTAATTATGAAATTTTATGCTATGAAAATTAGGTGATTTTGTTGGCTTGAGTTATAACTATTGTTTTTTTGTGATTCTATTGTCTTTGAAACTGTATTTTTGTTAGGCCAAGAGCTGGAGTTGAGATATGCAGTCGGGTGGTGTTTTAATAGATTACGCATGTAAAACCCCGAGAACAAACTTATACAAAGAAAAATTTATTAAAATTAAAATTTTAATAAATACATAAATAAAACAAATAATAATAATAATAACAAGTATGAAAGTCATAAAGGGAGGCCTAAATTATGGGGGGGGGACAAGAAATAGGGTCAAAATGTAATTAAGAAGAAATGGAACTATAAATTTCCAATTTCTTTTCCCTCATAAAGCCGCCAGCAAACACATCAAAAAGGGGGGGGATTTTCAGATTTTCCATTCAAATTTGGGAGAGAAAACATCAAAGTTTAACAAATTTACAAGTCCTAGACAAGTCTATAGGAGAAAAACATCATTTAGACAAGAGAAATTACAAGAAACAAGTGTGGAAATTGTGAAGAAAAGAGGGGTGAGTGGCCGGCTACATGCAATAAGAAGGGAGCCAAGATTTTCCAAATTATTAAGAAGTAAAGCTCAGATTTCTTCCAAGGAGTTCTAATCCCAATTCCTACGAGTTTAGCTTCAATTTGGTTGAAATTGCACAATTTTCTTGAATTGGGAATTAGGATTCTTGAACATAAATTGGAGAAAATGCAAAATTACCAAAAATTAAACCAATTAGAGTGCTATAAATTACCTTGGAGGAGAAATTATGCAAGGACAACAAAAAAAGGGGTCCAAGGTGGCCAACCATTAAGAGGATGAATGCAAGGGGTAGAAATCATGATTTTCCTTGTTAGATTATTCTTAATGTATGGTTGTAATGTAGATGATGACTAGAACAAAGAATTTTCAAATTAAATAAAAAGAAGGAACTCCTAGTTCCTTTGGAGCTAAGTTCGGCCAGTTCGGCCAAGGTGAAAATAATTAAGGGGAAGGGGAGTTTTGAGGTTTTCGTATGAAAATTTTAAATGAATGAAGTTTAGCGGAAAGTTTACTAACAATATAAACAAGATAACTTAATGGTGTGAGAATTGCGTAAATCAGTTGCGTAGGTCATGAGGAGTGGAATGGAGATATGGGCCACATGTATGGCCTAAAATGTGTTTTGAGGATAGTTATGAAATGTAGAAAATCATAAACGCAAAATGTGCATGTGTTCTTAAAGTGGTTCTAGACCATCAACTAAAAACACATTGGGGAAGAAGGATAAAAATTATCGTAAATGGCCTTGGGAGGTCATATTTAGGAGGTTTGCCATGCATACGGCAATGGGATTAGCTACCTAAACGAGAAAAGGGGAATAATGATAATTGGAGATGCATTTAATCCATTGATGAAAAGCTAGGTAAATTCGTTGCCTAGATTTCCGAGATGATTGCTTGATGATGATAAAATTCGGGGAGGGTCTCCTATAGAAATTGTAGCCTAGGGTGTTAGCTTTTCAAAAAAATCTGACCCCACTTAATTCTGAGATCTAGAACTCCAGATATAGATAAATATCTGAGGAGAGATTGAGCTGCCACCCCTACTGGCAGATTCGGTCAAGATGACAAAACGGTGAAATTTAGCCATGTTAAGAGTAAAATTCATTTTCCCTCCCTTTGTAAGATGTGCAACATCACATCCTGACTTTTGAAAAGAAATAAACCATATTTGAAAATGAATTTGCGATGTTCGTTATAAATGCTAATAAACAGTAATCCTAAAGGATAATAATAGGAATGTATAGTATGGAAAAAACAATTGTGAAGTAGGAATACATGTTGTCATCATTACTGTATTATCTTGCGAAATGCAATTTAAATATGGAATAATATGGTGTGTTTGTGGATTCAAGAGGAACCACAAGACGGGTACAATAGCAACAAGGAAGCGCGAGGTGAGTTTCTGCAGCAGATAGATATTTTACACCGATACTTTTCTCAAATAACAGTAATTTTAATAATTTATGTTATCTTAGATCTTGTACTTATGGATGAAGCCAAATGAAGAAAAGATATGATGAAATGAATGAGGAATGGAATATGGTTCTATATATATACATGTATTAAGTGAATTTCTCTTCTCAGCTGTATTTTTACTTTTAATTAATTATTCTGACCTTGTGATATTTTGCAATTCCTTCACATTCACATCAAAAATAGTATTTTACGTCCTCTAGTTTCTTTTTGTATAAATTTAAAATTAAATAAATATAATTTATTTTGTCTTTAAATAACTATATGACTTAAAATGTAATAGTACCCTTTTTATATTAATTATGGAGACATAAAACTGCACTATTTTGTGCTTGTAATCTTAACATTGCTTATTTTTGTTATTTATGAACTACATCATGTTTAAAGGTGAATACATGAGATGTTATGGTTGTATTTATGAATGATTGCTATTCAGATCCATTGTGATTGTGATATCATTATGAAATGAGTATAACACGTGTATCGGATAATTTTTAATAATTTGAGATCTCTTGGTATAAAAAAAACTTTACCAAAATTTCGATAAAAATTTCAGAAATTCTTGTATGATTTTGGCAAAAAAAAAAAATTTCCTCCATGATTCTTCCTTTACATAATTGATATATTGATTATGATGGTGGGAATGTTAAAGTGTATGCACTATATGTGTGAGTATTATTTTTATGCTAGAATGAAAATGATTTTCTTAACTATAATAGTTTAAAAAATAAATTTGTCTATTGTGAAAATTAAATGTAAAAAAAAATCTCAATTTTCCACCGTATCACCACTAAAATCAGATGACATCAATTTTATTTATTTATTTATTTATTTTTATAGTATGTAGCAAGTGTAGTGGGAGGGAAGTGACAAGGACAAGGCTGAATCTCCATGTTATCTGAATAGTTTATTATGCAAAAAGGGGTTGAAAAGGTGACTTTGCCAAATCCAATGGAAGTGTAGAAATCGAACCCACACCATTATCATCATCAGTATATAACATGGACACTTCGTGTACACCCACTCTTTGACTTCGTCTGCTTTGTTTGACTTCTCTGTGACAGCAAATCTGAGCCGTCCAAAACCCACTTTTTACTGACAAAAGCTTGCAAAAGGTACTGCATGCCCGAC
>Ga0325400_1006004_pt1 | contig 11507 bp, 3 predicted proteins | sample PopdelMetagenome_2_FD_205662 | JGI IMG/M metagenome (GOLD analysis project Ga0325400, IMG submission 205662) | Populus deltoides microbial communities from Bellville, Georgia, United States - Xylem-PdKOR-R1 | ecosystem: Host-associated > Plants > Phyllosphere > Stem > Wood/Secondary xylem...
AGTTGCTTGAAAAAAAATCAACTCAAACAAATTTGCAACAAATAAATAACACAAAAAAATAAACAACAATAATAAATAAATAAATCAACTAAAAATAATTTCATATGAAAAAAATGAAGTTGTGATTGCTAAAAATTTAAAAATCCTATAAATAAATCAACTGAAAATTGATCTCATATGAAAAAAGAAAATCCTACAACAGCATTCATACAATTATTAAGAACGGAAAAATTTAAAAACAAAATAAAATAAAATAACAAATACAATGAAAAAATAAACACAAAAAATTAAAGAAGAAAAAAAATCTTACTTTAATATAGTTGCGAGTGAAGATGAGAAGAGGAAAAAAAACAAATTCATAAAGTATGTTTATTAAAAAAAAAATAAGAAAAGAAAAAAAGAACAGAGGAGAAGACATACTTGAGCGTAGAGGAGAAGAGAAGGAGTTGAGGAGAGAAGAGAGAAGAAAGAAAGAAAGAGATGTTGATGTTTTTCAGATAATAATAATAATAATAATAATAAGAAGAAGAAGAAAAAGAAAAAGAGACTCGTCTTTTGTGAAATTAGGGATTCTAGTTTTTTTATTGGGCATTTTACCTACGGATAATTAAATATTAATATTTTTAATTATTCTGTAGGTGATTCCATTTGTAATATTTAATTTAAATTTTCAATTTAATCGAAAAGTTTCAGAAACAGCCAAATATCACTGACGACTTTTCAATCCGTTGGTGATTCTGTCTAAAATGTTTAATTTAAGTATTCATTTTAATCAAAAATTTTCAGAAACTCACAAAATAACACCGATGACTTTTCAATCCGTCGGTGATTTTGTCTGTAAAAAACAGTAATTAACAGTGCAATTGAGAAGTGAACAGCTTCACAGTTCTTTGAAAAATACGGATAGAATTTATCCGTCAGTGATTCTCTTTGTAATTGACTTGATGAGCAATGCTACGGAGAAGTGCACAGTTTACCGACGAGTTTATGGACGAATTTTACCGACGGTATTAATACTGTCGGTAATTCTATTAATATAAATAACACGTCATTGTACTTTTTGGCTTTGTTTTAATTTTTTTCACTATAATTCCCTCAGTATATATCAAAGGAATATTTCTATCGGTAAAATTCACTACAATTTACCGACGGAAATATTCTGTCAGTAATTATATTTGTATTTATTAATTTTCTAGTAGTAAGAACTTTATATCAAACTTTCAACTTGATAAATAATCAAATCAAAAGGTATGCTATGCTTTTGTTAGAAAGCTCCTTTTAACATGTCTAAACGTTTTTGGATTTGTTCTTGTTTATTTGATCTATGAATATATCCACCAGAGATTCCACGTCATGTATATTGTTTTAAATTCCAATATGATGGGTATGTAATCTAGCTGGTTGTTTTATTGCAAAATCATAACCAACTAAAAGCATACTTTAAATAAAATTATATTTGAATTAGCAAGTGTCAACTAAAACTAAGTTTCTTTTCGGACCATTTTAAGAGTATTTTCACGTACATTGGTTTTATGTAATCATAGTAATTTAACAAATTCTCTTAAATATTGTTATCCAAGATTTAAACTAAAGATTAAAATCCTTGAACTTAATCACCCGTTGAACTTCTCGAGATTAAAATAATGCACTCGGATACATACAAAATTGAAATTTAATCGGTAAAGTTACTTAATCAGTAAATTTAATTTAAGTTTTTGTTTTGCTAGATTTTAAACTTGATCAAAATATTAATGAAAAATGTGTTTCTCACCATCTTTGTCATTGAATTAAAATCCATGGTAATAATTGTACACACAGATTTTAATAAAAAAAAAATAAACAAGGAAAAAGTGTAGCAAATATTCAATTTTATTAAAATTGTGTGTGATGGGTACAATTAATTTTATAAATAGATTATCATTTCTAAAATAATTTAGAAGAAATATAGATATACATATATGAAGCTTATAATTAAAAACTTATTTGAAGCTGCACTATATACCTATTTATCTCAAAATTTTATTGCCATATATTATTCCCGGAATAATATATGGCAATAAAAGTTTGACTTGCCAAATATCTTTATGAATATTTTATCTAATTATCATAAACATAAGATGCCACTTCCTCAAAAATTCCTCAAAAGTAGAATGGAAGAGATGGAGAACCCAAAAATTAAAAGACAAACTAAATTTATAAAATGAAGTTTTAAACCCACAAGTGGCCTTCCAATAATGAATTAAGGAATTGGGCACGAATTATCATAAACATAAGAGTTCAAAATAAATTTAGTTGGGTCATTTTTTTTATAAAAAAAAAAAAAAACAAATGATACATTGCTTATAATGGTAGACGATAACATGGCTAAAAAAACTTTGGAGGGTTTTCTTGGGTTGAAAATTTAATTTTTAATTAATTTTTATATTAAAAAACACTTTATAAATACTAATTATTAGTAATTGTAATCATTCCATATCTAATAATTAAAGCTAATAATTAATAATTTTTCATTAATATAAAATTTCAAAGAAATGGAGACAAATTAGCGCCCGTCAACAAATCCACAATGACTTTCTGTCGCAGTTGCACTTTGTCTAAAACTTTAAAATAATTAAGTTATTATTTAGTTGTACATTTGCTTTAGCTCTTTGTCTGCCATTCAAATGTTCTATAAGAAGGCTTTCCACCAAGTCAACATTTCTTAGCTAGAGAAATTCATCGCCAAAAAGATGAGCTCTCGCAAATACATATTTTAAAAAAGTGCACCTGAAAATTAAGAAGTTGAATGAAGTTCTTTGGCGAAGAAAAATACCACTGAAGTTGCAAGGAATTTTACAAATATTAAATGTTTAGTCCAGCTCGTGAACTTTTTCCCATAAAACAAATGAGAGACATTCAAAACATTCAAGTCTAAGATTCTCTATTTTGTGAGTAGCAGCAAGAAAATTAGTACACCCTAACAAGCTCTTTTTTGGCAGCACATTTTAACAAGTTCAAATATGCACTGGTGCACGATTTTATTTATTTTAAATTAATTTAAAAAATAATTAATAAATACACTTTAATTAGGTCAAATTAAAAATAAAATCTACTCGTATTTAGGTTTAAGGTTTTATTAAAAAAATTTCTTCAATACAAGTATCTTAATATAAAACTTTAATATGTCTAAAATTAATTATAAATGAATAAAAAATTAATTTCAAATAATTATCGATTAAAAAATTATAAAACCAAAAAATTCTTATACCCACATTGAAGATTACAAAGCTTTCTACTGATTTATATAGTAATGCATTGAGAAATTTAAATTAGGCTAATAGGATATCAAAATTTTTAAAAGAAAATGAATTTTAAGCTTAAATCACATGTATGGACTAAAGTTCGATTTGGATTTGGATTAATTGAAATTTATTTTTTTGTTGATCCATGAACAATACCTATCTAGATTTTTTGAGCATGATTGATCAGTCATACCCAAATTGTTTTTGGGTTTTAATTTTCTTAGAATGTGAGGTATTATTGATTTAAGACATCACAATTAATATTTAAATAAAAAAGTTTTTATTTAATTGTTGAAACGTTAGAATTAATTTTGAAAAAATGTTTTATGCCGCCAAGTAGGAGTCGCTGAGAAAAATAGTGAGAAAAATCTCCACTGCCTAAAGTGGTGTCTACGGTCTTTTATATACATAGCTTTCATGCCTATTAGAGTGAATTTGAGTTTATTTTCATGGACCTTATCAGTAACGCAACCTTTCAAAATAGTGGTGTTTAGAATCAGGTTTTAAATTTTGAAAGTATTTAAAATTATAAAATTGAGGAACTGACTTAAGATATTATATATATATATATATATATGGTAGGTTACATGAACCTTGACCAGTGGCCATATAGTAGCAAGAGAGGGCAATTGCCTCCTTAAATTATAAAATCAGATTCATTAACAAACGTTTTGAAAAAAAATTAAATTCGATATATATGTAAATTGATGAAATGTAAATTCATTAACAAGCCTTTCTTCTAGCATTTTATTTATTTATTTTCTTACATAAATTTTGATGAAATAAATATACTATTATGGATAGAGAGATGATTAATTTTCTAACAAAGACTGTTTATTTAACAAATCCATCAATAATACAATTATTAAAATACAAAACTACTTCTCATTATTATATTTTCAGTTTCTATAGTTGTTTGTAATTTTAAAAGAAGACTTCTTTAAATAAAAACATTTCTCAAATTTCTATATATATATATATATATATATATATATATATATATATATATATATATATATATAATATATTTATAAAATATATATATTCCTTCTATTTATCCTAAGTATAATTAATATCTAAAAATTATAAAATTTAGCAAATTATTAAATTAATATTTCCTTACAATAAATCCTTAATTATAGTTTTATGCTGTTGATTGATGAAAAGACTTATAAATACTTGGTGGAAAGTACATATAAGTACTCTCTCTTTCTCTCTATATATAGCAAATTATTAAATTAATATTACATTATAATAGATCATTAATTATAGTTTTATGTTGTTGATTGATGAAAAAACTTATACGTACTTGGTGGAAAGTACGTATAAGTACTCTCTTTTTTTCTCTATATATATATATATATATATATAATGTAAAATATAATTTTTTCTTATAAAAGCATGACTTCAATAATATTGATTTGATTTTTAAATATGCTTGTAATAGATTTTTGTTTTCTGAAATATCAAATATGAACTTAGCAATGGGTCCAAAATATTGAAAGGACTAGTTATCGAGTTATAATTTCTGTATGAAAATAATAATGTATGTATTTGTACTTTATTTAAACTATATAATGGAACTACTATTTGATTTTCCTAGAAAAAAAGAAGTTATAAGTGAACTAATAGGTAATTTTAAATAATGAGAAAAGAAAAGAAGATAAATTGCTATTTTTTATCCATTATTATAGAGTGTATAATGTATATTATTTATTTAATTAATTAAATGATATAAAATATTAAATGATTTTAATTTGTTATTCTAAAGTAAAGATTACGATCAATCAATAAGTGCCGGTGCTAATCCTCTCTGGTAGAAAAACTTGTTATAGAAATTTCTAAGAAATGAACACAAAGTAGCAGAAAGCAACACGGCGAGGGACTCCATGATCTCTGTCCCCACTATCATTACCTCTCATCTGATAAAATTAAGGATGAACTCTCTTTCTTCCACCATGAGGGCTGTTAGCTAGCTAGAGAGCTTGATCACCCAAAAGATGAATTCTCTCAAATTCTACATTTTCCTGCTCTCGTTCCTTACCCTTGCTATTATCAATCTAGCACAGGAGGATGCCAATCACCTCTATCATAATTGCCAAAACGCAACCACGTCCACAATAAACAGCACCTACCGAGTCAATCTAAATCTCCTCCTCTCTTCACTTGCCTCAAACGCAACCCGGAATAATACCAATGGATTCTACAACACCTCTTTCGGGCAGAACACTGATCAAGTGTACGGCCTGTTTATCTGCCGTGGCGATCTTAGCAACACTGTTTGCCAAAATTGTGTCACCTTCGCCACCAAAGATATAGTTCAGCGTTGCCCAATTGGAATAGCGTCCATTGTGTTTTACGATGCGTGCCATCTACGTTACTCAAACAGGAACATTTTCTCTAAGGTGAATCAAAGCCCTGCGTACTACAAGTGGAACTTACAGAATATCACAACCGAACCCCAGCGTTTTAACAATCTAGTGGGAGCCGCCGTGAATGATTTGGCTGCTCGAGCTGCAAGTGCTCCTCCAGGTGCTAAAAAGTTTGCTGTGAACAAAACGTCTTTCGATGCGTTCCAAAAGATATACAGCCTTGCCCAGTGCACACCGGATTTATCTAGCTCTGATTGCAATCGATGTCTCAGTGCAGCTATAGCTAGATTGCCCATTTGCTGCAGCAGCAAGATAGGAGGAAGAGTCTTGTTTCCTAGTTGTTATATTCATTATGAAATTACTGAATTTTATAATGCAACGGCAGTTGCAGCGGAGTCACGGCCTCCTCCTCCTCCGCCCGTAGCTCTTCCTTCTCCTCCACCTCCTCGTTCAGCGACAATACCAGAAGGTAAAGTTATTTTCCACTATTTATTGTTTTATTCAATATCTTTAATACTCCCCACTCTAACAAAATCGTTACTATATATAGAATGCACGCGTCGAAATTTAAATTTATCTCTTAAATTTTTTGGATGAAATTTATATATTAAATTACAAAATACAAAATCCTTAAGTCATTTTGGAAAACAAAAAATCAATCCTTTTGTAAATTTTAAAATTAAGCTACGGTTTGGTTTGTTTTTTCATTATCGCAGTTGCACTTTGTCTAAAACTTTAAAATAATTAAGTTATTATTTAGTTGCACATTTGCTTTAGCTCTTTGTCTGCCATTCAGATGTTCTATAAGAACTTTCCACCAAGTCAACATTTGTTTTCTTTGAATTATACTTATCAAACCCAGCCCGGATGTTGATCTGGTCAAAGAGTCGGATCCCGGGTTTCATGAGTCAACCCGGAAAAATTTTAAAAAACATATTTAAAGTTTTAATATTTCATATGAAAAATTTTAAAAAAAAATTATATGAATATAGGTTATGCATGTTATAAATAATAAAATTTAAAGAATATTTTAAAATAATCAATCCTTTTGTAAATTTTAAAATTAATCTATGGTTTGTTTTTTTTTTTTTTTTCCTGGTCAGTTGATATTCTTGATTCAAATGTGATGGTTGTGGCCCAATTATTGTAAGGTATTGTTGCCATGTGATCTTACGATTTTATCCTCCAAAAGGCATCTCACATGTTTGAAAATCAATTCCTAGTCCTCGTTAGTATCCCACGCCACGTGATAGTACCTCCAAAATGGCTCGGTTGTGTCGTGATATTATTGCCATGTGATCTTACGATTTTTTGCGTGTTGTGACTTACAAAATAAAATAACAAACACTTGCAATATTTACAATAAAAAAATAAAATAAAATAACAAACACTTGCAATATTTAACATGTTTGGATCAAGAATAATTGCCTACCTCCATGAACAATTTTTAAAAAAACCCATCTAAGATAAGAAAAAATCCCTCAAGTCAAGCCCTCTAAAGATAAACTTCTCAAAACTACAACCGAATCATCACGAATGTAGGAATCCCACCACACTACGTATTTTTCCTAGTAGAGATTTGCGACACGATTCAACAATTCAATTTTTACGCATCAAGATTAAATCAATCTCTTTAATAGTTAAATATAGTGTAACGAGATTAAAATCCAGGATTTTATGGGTTATAAGTTTTAAAAATTTAACCAGATTTATAATGTTTTCCAGGTATACTTAGTTTTTTATTTTTCTTTGTCTAAGTTAATTTTTTACCCGTCTCATCTTTCAATATTTATTCAATGAGAGATTGGGTTACATATTGTTTTAGCTTGCTTTCTACTAATTTTTTTGTTGGTTTTGAAAATAAGCCGGTTATCTTGAGCATTTTATTTATTGTTCTTTGTTGGGTTTTTTTTTACTAATTCTTGAAATTAATATCTTTTCCTGATTCCATCCTTAAATATTTGATATTATTTTTAAAACAATTTATAAGATTATTTTTTTTCTATTTCATCTCCCTTTATTTTTTTAATCTTTTGGATTGTGTTCTCACTCTTTCGATTTCTATTTGTTTTATTTGAAATAACTTTTTAAATTTATTTTCTTTCTCTAGTATTTTTCATTGATCTAAAAAATAACTCAGGTTTTCTCAAGTCATTTTATTTGTTTTTTATTTGTTGAATTTACTTTCACTAATCAATATTAAATTAGTTAAGAATTGAGCTTTTTGATTCAGCCTAATCTAGAAATTCATGGGTTACGAGTTTGAGACATTTGCTAGAAATTCATGGGTTACGAGTTTGAGACATTTGCCTAGTTTTAAAAGTTTCATCCAGTTTTGTTTTGTTTTTTTAAGCTAATTACTTTTTATTTTGTTATTCAATATTTATATAATTAATTATTAGACTTTTGTTTTTTTATTATGAGCCTTTTATATGATTTTTTTTAACGTTCATTTTTTTTTGGGTTCCTATATTTTTTTATATTTTCCATATGTCACCTTTTTTTTTTCTTTGTTAGGTATATGGCCGGAGTCACCATTTTTTTTTAAAAAAATAAAATATGCTTGCCTCATAAAATTACAAATGTTCTTCAATTTCACCCCTTCTATTTTTTTATCTTTTAAATTTGATCCCTATTATTTTGATTGCTATTTTGTTTTGTTTGTGATCATTTTTTAGATTGTTTATATATATATATATATATATATATATATATATATATATATATATATATAATTTCATCATCCATGAGTTTTTTTCCTATCAAATTTAATCTCTATATTTTTTTATTGTTATCTTTTTTTCTTTATCAAGTTTTTTAAATTAATATTTTTTTCATGATTTTATTTTTTAAAATTAAATTGGTTGAGAATTAAGTTTCTTGATTCAACTTGAATCCAGGAATTCATCGATTGTGAGTTTTAGAGATTGGACCAGGTTTAGAAGGTGCGCTCAGGTTTTCTTAGTTTTTCTTTTTCTTTTTCTTAAAGATAATGTTTTTTTTATTTCTAAACCTTTTTTAGTTTTGCTTTATTATTTTTTACGGTTTTTCTTCTATGAGATTAATCTCGGGTTCATGACTAGAGTCACCGGTTTCAGAGCTTAATAGGGGTTACCTTGTTTTTGTTCTTTTTTAAATTGGTTTATTTTTATTTCATCTTTCAACATTTGGTTTATTGAAAAGTGGTCTTCACATCTTTTCTTTTCCTTTCCTTCTATTGGCTTATTTCAATCATATGCCTATAGTGATTTGCAGGTAAACCCTGGTTAACTCATATTTTTTCTTGTTGTCTTTTTAAATTATATTTTTTTTAATCTTTCAACATTAAATTGTTTGATAATTGAATTTCATGATTATATTCAATTTTCTTTCAAATGTGGTCATTCTAGTATCATAACTAGGTCATAGATTTTGCATCTTAACCCTAATGGGCACAAATCGAGTTTTTTCATCCTTTTTTAGTTATCTTTTTTTCTTAATTTTTATCTTTCAATTTTACTTGTTGGAGATTTAACTTTAGTTTTTTTTCTTTTTATTTTTCATTCTTTTGAATTATCATGTTCTCATTTGATTTATTAGGAATTGAACTTTAAGCATTTTTTCTTGCGTTTTTTTTCTCTATAAGATTATTTTAATCGTATGTCAATGGTCGTGAAGTTTGTAAGTTAACGTGTTTTAACTCAGGTTTTTTATTTAAATTTTCTATTTCACCTTTTAATATTATAGTTGTTTAATAACTCAGGTAAGCTCAAGTTAGGTTGATTTTATATTTTATTTTTTTGTCAGATTCTTAAAAAAAAAAATTCTTAGCATTTTTTTTTAAATTGAAATTTTTTTTTGCTTAAGCGGGACAGTAATCTAGTTTGAATTCTAAAGAGGGAACATAAATCTGATCTCTTCAATCCCATTTTTTTTTATTCTTTATCCTTTAAATAAATATTTCAAATAAGTTTATTGAGTATATCCATGTCGTACATTTGGTTTTGATAACAATCACTTTTGCACGGATGTTATGAAAATAGGCATTGGTGCTTTCCCATGGACTTTGAGAAAGTTTAACCAAATTGCGAAGGACATATTTTGATAGCATTTGGTCATTCCATGAGAAAGCAATACTGAACTTATAACCCTGTTTCTAATTATAATGGATCCAAAATAAAAAAAAAAAAGATATTCATGTTGGATTGTCAACGTGTTACAAAAGGTTAATTATTGGCTTGAAAGCCGCTTTTGACTTTAAATCATGGAAGCAAAGTTATAAAACCCGGTCAATCATATGATATGATTCAGCTCAAGACTTGAATTATGAGTTGGGTTAGCTTGTACAGGTAAATCCAATCTAGTATCATTTTAAAATTTATTTGAAGAGCTCCCATGTCATTTATTAACCCATCCACAACCCCCCCCCCAAAAAAAAAAAAAAAGAAAAGAAAAAAGAGCTCCCATGTCATTCACAATGGATTCGTCTCTGTTTGAATATGCTTGTATGTTAAAGTTAAAAGCTTTTATGAATTACAATGCGTTTTGGAATGATACATGTTTTTTTTTGCAGAAAAAGGCGGTGTCTCAACGGTTTTAATTATAGCCATTGTCATTCCCATTGCTGTTTCTATCGCGCTTTTGAGCATGTGTTTCTGTTTCCTGAGGAGGGCAAGAAAGACCAGAGATTATGTGCCAGAAAATGATGGTAAAGAACATTAGAAATCTTTTTTAATTGGGAAACAAAAAAATAAAAGCTGAGTCTTTTCTGTTTTGTACTCTGCCTAATAATATTTTCAAAAGCTCAAAGGAATATCTACTTGTGTTGTGTAGTTGGAGATGAGATTACCACCGAGGAGTCCTTGCAATTTGATTTTTGTACTATAGAAGCTGCCACGAACAATTTCTCCGCTGATAACAAGTTAGGTGAGGGAGGATTTGGTGAGGTTTACAAGGTAAGCAATTCGTAAAGCATTTAAATTTTCAAGAACAGGAAATACCTTGTTGCATTAGGATTTAAAAATCCCTTGCTCAACCATCGGTGAAAGTGCTTTCTCAGGGAACACTTCCTAATGGACACCAAATTGCTGTGAAGAGGCTATCAAAAAATTCTGGACAAGGTGCAGCAGAATTTAAGAATGAGGTTGTATTGGTAGCCAAGCTTCAACACAGGAATCTAGTGAGGGTGCAAGGGTTTTGCTTGGAAAGAGAAGAAAAGATTCTTGTCTATGAATTTGTCTGCAACAAAAGCCTTGACTACTTTCTATTTGGTATATATCGATGATTTCTAAATGTTCTTCTTATTGCCTTTTAGTACGAGAAATGCACATTTGCCTCTAGGAATATAGTCGATTCTTCGTAATCAGGCACATTTGTCTTTGAAACAGTTGATCTGCACTCTGACTTGAAGGTTCTGTTTTCTTGATTTTATAGACCCTGAAAGGCAAGGACTGTTGGACTGGTCCAGACGGTACAAAATAATAGGAGGCATTGCTCGAGGAATTCTTTATCTTCACGAGGACTCTCGGCTACGAATTATACATCGTGACCTCAAAGCTAGCAATATTCTGCTAGATGGAGATATGAACCCCAAAATCTCAGATTTTGGCTTGGCTAGGATTTTCGTAGTTGATCAAACTCAAGCAAGTACCAATAGAATTGTTGGAACATAGTAAGTTTGGATCTAATTCCCATTGATTAGTAAATTCATCTGCTAACAGAGTTCTTTCATTTCGTTTTTTTCTAATCATTGCTCTGTTTTCCTGGTTTGTAGTGGTTATATGTCCCCAGAATATGCAATGCATGGGCGTTTCTCTGTCAAGTCTGATGTCTATAGCTTTGGTGTCTTAATCCTTGAGATTGTAACCGGAAAGAA
>Ga0325400_1006005_pt1 | contig 11506 bp, 5 predicted proteins | sample PopdelMetagenome_2_FD_205662 | JGI IMG/M metagenome (GOLD analysis project Ga0325400, IMG submission 205662) | Populus deltoides microbial communities from Bellville, Georgia, United States - Xylem-PdKOR-R1 | ecosystem: Host-associated > Plants > Phyllosphere > Stem > Wood/Secondary xylem...
TTTTTTTTATTAAAATAAACAACCGAAACCAGTTTAAACCGACCGGTTTCGATTCGATTATATTTCAAAAACAACCAGTAAAAACCTGTATTGTGTTTTGAGCTTAATGTCATGTGATATTTCATTACAAGGATTACATAATCTTCTGTAGAATGGTTTAGAATGCTTAATGTCTTGTCACTCTTGTTAACAACAAAAATGAAGTTTTAAAAGCAAATAGTATTTGGCACCAAGAGTGAAAGAAGAAGCAGTAACAACTTGTAAATATTAGAGTATCTGATTGAACTGTTTTTAGAGAAAAGATAACCTTATGACATTGGTCCATAATCAACAAAGGCTTATCTATGAGGAGCCCAACACTTCTCCAAACATGGTTGAAAACTTGTTAAACGACTAGATCTTGCCATGAAGTTTTGTACAGTGATGGGAAAATCATTTTTGATCAGGCTGAGAGTGTGAGAGATTGAGATTTAAATTCTGAGAATGTGAGAGATTGAGATTTAAGAGTTCTGAGATTTGTGAGGGCTGAGGGGCGGCTTGTGAGGGCTGAGGGGTAAGGAGTAAAGAGATGCTAGGGTTAAAAATTATAAAGCACTTTTATATTATTTTTTTAACTAAACCGGTTCGGTTCGGTTTTTTCAGTTTCAGGCTTATTAAACCGAAACCGAACCGAAAATTTTAAAAAAAATCTAATGGGTTTAATCTGTTTTTTTAAGGTTCGATTTTTTTGATTAATTGTTTTCGGTTTTCTCGATTTAATTGGTTTTTTGATTTTTTTACACACCCCTAGTATGCATATAACTAAGCTACTCCACCATTTATGTTGCAAAGTCCTCTAATAATTATATAAACACAATTCATGCAAGTACATCAACATCCTTTATTTTATATAAATCACTAGCTCAAACACAATTTATAAACATGTCGGTAAATTCTAAATTTAATAGTTGATTTATGGTTCTTTAAGAATAATTTTATTTTGTAAATACAAATGGAGATTACGTAGTAAGTATATTTGAGATATATAAAGTTCATGCTAAAAAGTTTTTAAAGAATGGCACCTAATAGAAAACTAGTCCATTGATTTGTACTTCCCTGAGTGTCAAATCAAATTATTTTGAAATGTAAAAAAGAAGTATGAAGATTATGGGAAATTCTCAAGCAGAGTTATTAAACCAGAGAACTTGGACAACTAATAATAATGTGAAAGACAATTATAAGAATAAACTAAACTAAACTTAAAAGGTAAAAAAAAATTAAACTTAAAAAGCAACTTGAAAACTATAAGAAAATTAAATGTTAAAAGATGAAATTGAAAAAATTAAACTTAAAAAACAAAAAAAAAGCAACTTGAGTCAACTCAAGTCAATAAGTCAAATTTATAATCTAATCGTGAGACCAGTACATATTCATAGGAAGTAAATTGTATAAAACTATCAAGATCAGTTCTTAAATTAACCTGATATTGAAGGGAAATTTTAAAAAAAATCAATTTAGAAAAATAAAAAAAAAAGATTTAAGTCAACTAAGGTTAACTCGCCAAGCTCGTAACGAGTGATATGAGATTAGGATAACTTTATAGAGAGAAAAATTAACAAAATTCAATCTCAAACCAATCCAATTTTAAATAATAAAATTGAAAAAGCATATCAATTATAAAAAAAAAAGTTTAAAAAAGACCACTCGAACTAATCTTCCAAACTTGTGACTTAGGTCTTGGGGCCGAGATTACCCCATAGAAGGCCAATGAAAAAAAGTCACAAAGCCAAATTCTTAATAAACTAAATGCTGAGAGATGAAATTAAAAAAAAATCAATAAAAATGATCCAAAACAAGATAAATAACAATCAAAATAATGAGAATCAAATTTGATATAAAAATAAAATAAAACCAAATGCATATGGATAAAATTATAAAAACAATTCAGTTAAAAAAGGATCCAAAATAAAATAAATAAAAATTAAAATAATGAGAACTAAATTCGATATAAAAAATAGATGAAACCAAATGCTAATGAATGAAATAAATAAATAAAATTCAAAAAAGGATTCAAAACAACACAAATAACAGTCAAAAGTCTAAAGATCGAATTTGATACAAAAACAAAATGATAGGACATCTTTCAACTTTAGTAGACCAATATGAATTACAAATAAAAGAGAGAGAAATGAGGGAGAAGAAGAAAAAAAAATCATTAAAGACTCGTTGTCGCTGCACCATTGACACACAGACACCATCAGACAGAGCTTGTCAAATTATTCTAGCATAATCGTGTCAGGCAGCGCAACAACACTAGAATAGGTTGCACGCATCACTAAAGCATGACAGCCTCTTCCCACACGTGCTAGCCAAGTTTCTATGCCAATCTTTTGAAGTCCTGGGAATTTACATTTTTCCTGCCAAATCCAATCTTTCAAGCCCTAGTTGTTCTAGATCAATGAAACCGTAATTTATTTTGCAAAATTGAGCATCAAACATGTGTGAAATTTTTCATCAACTATGAGAGATCTTCATATTTAGACAGCAAAAAAAAATCGAGCCCAATTTAAAAGAGAAAAACTCAAAGTGAAAGAATCAAATTGAAAAAAAAAGTACGAGACCAAAAAAGGAAAAAGGTTGAATCTCTCTTTTGATCGTGCAATTCAGTTGCTGATGTTTGCTAGAAAAAAGAGGCTCAATACTTGTCTAGTGTTCAAATTCAATCCCTATAACTTCAATTGTTTTAGTTCATTTTAATTTTGTCAAATCAAGCATCAATAAGGAGTTTGCTTTGGTTTTTGATACCGTGGACATCTAATACCAAGCTAACCAAAATAAATAATAAATTTCAATCCAAAATAATATAATATAAAATTATCAAATTGAACAAATATATTTGATAACCGAAATGGAAAAAAGAAAAAGAAAAAAAGAGAAACACCATATGAATCCTTAGTGTTTTATTCAATAGGCTGTAATGATAATATAATCTCTTTTACTTTTTTGTATAATAACTTTTTGTACAATGGTAATCTCAAACTTAAGTCGACTACTTATTATTTGAACATATTGTTTGTTTTTGTGGTGTAAAAGCACTTTTAAAATCTTATCTAAGTCCGGCTAGTAGCAAACCAATCTTTTGGCCCACAATTGAGCCAGGCTAATAGCAAGCTCAATCAAGGTTGGCTAGCAGAAAACCTAGCCAAGGTTGGCTTAAACCTAACCTAACCTTAAAAGGCTGGCAGCCCAACCTAACCCTGTCATCTCTCAATTGAACTCTTTCTTTCTTGGCTCAGTCCAGTCCTCTCCATCACCTTTACCAAGCTGCAAATGACTTAGATGGCTACCTAACCACACACATACCATGATGCAAAAATACCTCAACCTATCTTCTTTGTTAGTACAACGCCTACAAAGGCTATTCTTATACAACAATGACTATCTCCCCCACCCTTTCTCACCCTCTTCTTAGAAGATGTCTATTCTCTCATCAATAACTATCTTTCTCATGCACACATCATAATGTAAAGTTCTTGTCTTTGTCTAAAATGTCCATTCTTGGCATGCTTAACTTAACTTTACGTCTACTCTTATGGTCTGCAATGGACACCCTCTTACATCAATAATTGTTTTCTCCAACCTATCTCACTTTCAAAGCAACCCTTTTCAACTAATAACAAGTATGACACAAAAACTAATGACATCGTACATCATTTTTTCTACTTTATACACACATTGCACCCCTCTTATATTTATTAATTTAAGCAATAAAAGATTGTGGAAAGCCCAAATTCAATTTCAAGTTTTTTAACGTCTCCATCTTTATGATACATTTTTACTTTAAATTTTATTTCAAAACTTTCTTATTTTCTTTGTCAGATAATGTTAGTTGACTATATATTCAGTCACTATTCAGCATGAAATATTTTGAACAATTGTTGTCCTTAATAAATATTCTTAGTTCCACTAAGAGAGATTTTAATTCTAATTTCATAAAAACCTTGTGCAAATGTCTCTTGAAATCACAAGAAGTTCAAGTGCACAATAGTTTTTTCACAACATATATGTGAAGAAAAATATTGTAATTGCATATCAAATCTTTTAAAATTTTAAATTAAGAATCTATTTGTAATTTCAATAGTAAAAGGGTAGAGAAAAATATAGAGTTTTTCTTTGTCTTTGCTTGTTATTCTACTCAAGTAATGGATTTTTTATATATACTATTTTCTATCCATTGATAAATTTATTTTTACATATATTCAAATGATGAGTTTATTTCTAATATATTTATTTATTGGACATTTGATATATTTGTTTCATTATTTGGGATACTAAATCATCTAGTAAAGATTTTATGTCATATTTTTTTATTTTAACAAAAACCATTTGGTATATAAGTAGCGATTATGGGGTTTGTCAAACCCTTGTAAAAATTATGTGATTCTTTAGATGTAACAACCCTTTATTTTTATTTTCATTTAAGATAAAGCATTGATTTATATTCATGGAAATAACACCTATTATTTTTTTTACCTACCATTCTCATGTATACATTAGAATATAATTATATCCTTGTTAGTTTACTAGGCGAGCTTATAATCATGTGAGAATTGTACAATTACAATAGTTTATTTTATTATTAATAAAATTTTAGAAGTATTTTTCATATACACGGTACACTACCTAAAATTATTTATATATTAAATTCTAAAGAACTAACATAATACATTCCTTTCAAATCATTCACAATGGCCTCAGGCTCACCTCCCATCAAAACATATATTTAATCCCATTATTTTTATGATAAGCATTCCACACAATTCATATGGTATTTTAGCATTACCTAGCCAAATATTAAAGGAAAATCAAAAGGGTGTTTTAAGAATCATTTTACTTAGAGAATTATATTAATTAATTACAACATTACTAATTTATACATACTAAAACTCTTCTTTTAATAAACTACTTATATGAGAAAATAAAGATATAGTGATCCGATCGCTATCAATGTCTATACAAAGTACTTGTAAATACAAATAAATTTAAGAAATATGTATACTTCTTATCCCACCTCGACGGCAAATTTAATCTTTTGATATTTACTTTCATTGAAACTAAGGGTCTGTTTGGAATTGTGGTTGCGGTTGCGGTTCAAAGTGTTTTTCGTTTAAAAGTACATTAAAATAATATTTTTTATTTTTTTAAAAATTATTTTTGACATCAGCACATCAAAACTATATGAAAACATAAAAAAAATTAATTTTAACAAAACAAAATTTTAAAATTTAAGAGAACACGGTTTACACCACGCGTTCTTAAACAGGGCCTAACAATTTATATATAAACAAAAAAAATTTCAAGAGGTTCGATTCTAACCTAGAGCCCTTGAACTACGTGCTACCGAGAAGTTCAGCTCCACTCCACGTGAACCTCCTACCAAAATAAAACAAAAATTCAACAAATCAATGACCATCTTGCCAACTAAGTCTTTCCATTTTTAAACATTAGGCATAAAAAGGAGAGGGGTTGTTTTTCTTTTCTTTATAATAAGATCACTCTCTCCTTTATTTATAATTTAGTTCAAATAAATCTCTATTTACGAGTATTTTTACTAATCATTTTTTATTATCATTCATCCATGTTTCCTCATGATGTATATTTGAATTTTCACACCTTAATTAAATTTCATTTATATTCCATATCCTTAAATTTTAAAATTTATTTTTAAATTCATAGGTTTAAATTTTCAAGTCGGGGTTTGTGGTATAGGAATGCACAATGTATATCAGAACCTAATTTTTTACCTCTGTTTTTGTATATTTTGAAAAAAAATAGAAAATCCAAAAAACAATATCTTTTCAGTAAATTTTAATCCTTTTGTTATTTTATTTTTGCATGTTTAAAAATAAATCTTAAAAAAATAAAAAATATAAAAAAATCTAGAAGATAAAAAAAATATAAGGTTGAAATTGGAACGACAATTGAGTATCATATGCAAAAATAAACTTTAAGAATTTTGGGGTCATAATTGAGGGTTTAATTGAAGAAGTAACTTAAATTGATTTATTTTAACTAAGATTAAAAGGAATTGGAAGTTCAATGATAACTTTGAAATAAATAGCTAAATTAGAAAATCAATTAAAAGATTAATTTGATTAAGGGATTAATTGAAAACGAAAAGCAACTTGAAAGTTAATTTGGCTTAAAAATAAAGAATTAAAGAACAAAGACGGAAATGAAAGAAATAGAAAAATTAAAGGTAATGTTGAAATTCAGTCAAGGGTGAAATTGAAATAAATTAAGAGAAAAGGTGAAAATTGACCAAAATAAGAAAATTCAAAATCCAAGGTCTGTAATAAAAAGGAGAAAAATATTCCAGGATTCAATATTTGTCATACATTGTTCTTTTCAAATTAGTCCAATTCAATCCATTTGATTCAATTTAGTCCAAGTGGTTCCTTGATTTTTGTCTAGTTAATTCAATTAAGTCCAATTGAATCAAGCAATTAAGCCTAGAATCAGAATCTCTCATTTTTAGCTTTTCAAATCCTAGACATCCAGCCAAGATTCCAGATTCAATCTCAAAATTCCTCAATCACAACCCAAATTATTTTTCAATCCAATCTCCAGAAATCAAGCCTCTGAATCATTCATCAATAAATACTTTTGCCTTTTCTCTCCATAAAAAAGCAAGGAAATTCACATAACAGAGGGGGGAAGACAAACCAAGAGGGGCCTCTCATTGACCAAGAAGAACGACATTGAAGGGAAGAACAGAGAAACAGAACACCGGCCTCCTCCATTCACCACTACCATCAAGAATACTGGAAATTTTTCTAGTGTTTGATCATCATAGCCTCTACCAGCAACCATGAAACCATTAACAACTTAAAGACACTGTCCACCACCACGTCTTCATCTTCCCTTCTATTTAGTGCTGCCACACCCAGACCACCATCACTATTAACAGCTCAGCGATAAGCCACCGTGACAGCTTTTCTGGATCAAACGTCATCCGCTTCCTTTTACCCCTTCACAGATCATTAACCTGTCATCAACAACCAAAATTCGGCAACCTTTGCCTCTCAATTCAACTTGAACCACAATATACCCAAAATCTATCATACCTACATCAGTCTCCACCTACGGTAGTCTCGCTCTGATCCCCGTCATCAATAACCGCCCAAAGCTAGCTCGTTCTCTCACCAAGATCACCATCGATTTCACCACAATCTAAAAACCCAATTTTCTTTTCTATCGGACTAAGCCTGCCACAATAATACCTCTCTCTCTCTCGGTTTCAATCATAACGTCAGCAAGGAAGGGATGTCTATGTGAAATTGGAAGAATTTGGGCTGCTAATTGATTCTGTTTCTGTAGGTTTTTGGCAGGTTTATTGAAAGGATGCATGAGTTGTACACTTATGCCATCCCAGCAAAAAATTGGTCAATGCGTGTATTACACGAGCGTCACATGGATCACATTATTTTCCAGCAATTTTTCGTGTTTTTCCACCCCGAAGGTTAATGTTAAATCCCAAAACAAAATATTTGTTATTATTTATGTGTTTATATTTTGTGTATGTTGATATTTCTTACATTTTTAAAATCCGAGTTTTGTGTAAAAAAAAAATGAATAAAAAATAATATAATAACAGGGGGGAAAATTAATAAATAAAAATTATTTTTTTAAGTGGATTTTTGGGAGGTAGTATGATCCTATTGAAGCCCATTAAATAAAAGTAATTACCTTTTGGTTTATTTTAGAAAATTAATTACTTTAAATGGGTCAAAACCAAATTTTATTTTTACCATCCCAATGGATCTAATGTCCATTTTAGAGGTGGTTTAAACAATAAGTCCTCTTTTTATAGAACCAATGTCAAAAAATAAATCTTATATTTTAGGGGATCAAATGTCAAATTTTTAATGAATAACCAAATGACGACTTTCTTTTTAAAAGATATTGATGTTAAGATGTGATTTCTTACCAATAACTAAATCGATAAATCTTTTATATTTACGGATAAATATCAAATTTTTCATGAATAAAAATTGAAAATAAATTAAAAATAATCGGGATAGTTAATGACAAATCACAATGATAAATTTAAAAAAATATATAATAAAAAATAATTTTTTATAAGAAATAATGTTATAAGGATATTGTTATTCTTCTTTTAAATATAACAAACTCTTTACTTGAATCTTTAAAATTAGTACATATTTTAAAATATGTAGTTTCCTTTAATTTTTTGGTGACGAGTTCTAATTTTGCATGATATATATTTTTTTATCTTTAATTTTGAGGATTCTGAAACGACATAACAATGTGACAATGTATATCAAAGCTTTTGAAAATTTAATTAGATAATCCTCTAAAATTAGGAATGTATTTGGAGATAAAGGAGATAAAGAAAAATATAAAGTTATTTTTTTCATCGGGTCATTCTATCCAAGTCATTGATTTTATATATATATTGTTTTTGGATCATTTCACATAAATGACAATTTTATTTTTTATATATTTAAATGATCATTTTATTCTTTGTATATTTATTTTTTGGACATTTTGATGTATTTGTTTCTTTGTTTGGGATATTAAATAATTTGGTAAATATGTGACGGTTACTTAGATTTGTCAAACCCTTATAAAAATTGTCTTTTTTATGTTATAAAAAAACATGTGATTCAACACACGAATCCTTAACATCGAAATCAAAGTTTTTAAAATTTTAAAATTATTTTTCTTTCTTTAATTTTTTTTTCTAGCTTTGGTTATTGTTTTTTCTTCAATTCTATCTTTTTACATTATATTGGTTTGGAATTAAATTTTATAATTTATTTTAAATTGATTTCTATTGAATTATCATGCTATCAAAAAAACTTTCCAATATTGGATGGATGCTTAATATTTCATGAAAAAACTAATTTTTTTTGCCTTCAAAAAAATAAAATTTTCAAGACCAAGATTGATGGTGAGGAAAAAAGGTGTTTTTTTTTCCTTTTCAAGTATTGTTCATCCAATGCTTTTTAGGATTTTTTTAGTATTGTTTTGGTCAAAAATTCATTTTGTTCACATTTTAATCCTTAAGTTTGAGAGAAAAGAAAGAGTCATCGAAAAATAATAAAAGAAAAAGAAAACGTTTGGTTACCCAAATTTCATGAACAAACAAGTCAATTTTGATTCACTTTAAGAAATGAGTGTCATTAAGATATTTCAGAACTTTTATATTGTAAGAAAAAGAAGATCGTGTTTCAAGGTTTATTTTAATTTAATATTGTGTTTCTAGCCAACTTAAGAATGTTTTAAATTGATGAATTAGTTTATTAAGGTACTAAAAGTGTTTATTACATGTTTTCAATTGAAAATATGCTAAAATAGTTTTTTAAGGTCCAAAAACCACTAGCATAGTTTTCCAATCACCTCTCTGGTTGTTGAAATCTGATATACTTGATGACGCATCATTTGCTTTATTTTTCAAATAAAAAGAGGTTAACATGTCAATCTCTCTTAAAAAAATAATTAAAAAAAAAGAAAATGCAATCAGGTTAGGCATTGCAAGTCCACACTAGCCCTTTTTTTTTATTGAGTTAGGCCTGTAGATACATCTAGCTCGTTTTTCTGTTTTTTTTTTTTCAAAAATTAGTTTTTTTCATTGAAATGCACTATGAGAAAAAAAATAGTTTAACATGATTTTTAAATAATATTATAGATTGTATTGGAGTTCCTTTCAATTACTATGTAACTAATATGCAAAAATAAAAAATTAATGATTCCTCATTAATATTTAGAAAAGATAAAATTATTTTTTAAAAAAAAATTTGATGAATTTTTTACAATATTTCATTGTTTTTCCCCTTTAATCACATGCAAAATATTGAGATATTGTCTTAATTATTTTTAAAAATTTACTTTTGATATTATGATAGGTTTTTATTTAAAAAATAATGCTTATAATAAGAAAAAAAAAATATCGTTCAAATAATCAAGACATGCATTGTTAATGAAATGGAATATACGTTGAAAAAATACATTTCTTCTCAATAATTTTTTTTTTTTTTTGCAAATGTCTAATTTTATAATAATTGGATTAAATAAGAAATAAATTTCAAAAAACAATGTTATTAAACTCAGTCAAAACCACGATAAAGGTCACGAGTTAGCTAGATTAATTGTGTTTAGCCCTGGTCAATCTAACATATCGTCATTCTAATATTTGTATTTTATAAAAAAACATTAAATTAATGCTATTGATTTTTTTATCTAGAAAGGTTAAAAGAGATTTTAGTTGGGTCAAGCAAGTTGTTAGGTCAACGATAAGTTAATGAACGTAGTTGAGTTAAATAATATTATAAAAAAACATAAGAGTAGCTAATGAGCCACTGGCTAGTTAGAAGAAACTTAAAGAGACGTATTATTCATCTTGCTACTATTTATACAAATACATATCATGTGAATTGCTACAGGGATTTATTTTTTTATCATTCCTGATTTGTTTTTTCAAATTACACCCTTATAAGCCCTAATTATAGCAAATTTGTTGAGGAATAACAAAATTTAAAGATAAAGGAGCAAACTAAAAACAAAAAACAAAAAAAAGACAAAAGGAGTGGTTGTTTCAAACTTGGAGTAAAAGATTCACTTTGATCCTCTTACTTTTCAAATAGCAAATTTTAAAGTAAAAACACTCTACCTTATTTTGAATCACCTTTTTAGTGGTCAAAAAATAAAAAGGCAAACAAATCTTTTACCACCACATATGAGTCGCTTTTTTTTTTTATTTATTTTTTTTAATTAGGGTTAATGACATGTCCACTACATTTTCAAATATAAAAAATTAAGCACCCAAGCAAGTGCTTGGCCTCTTTTTATTTTCTTTAGTTTTCTTTTTGCTTAGTTCATATTTTTTTATGTTTTTTTTGTTTGAATTAATTTTTTTATTTATATTTAAACTTCCCCTCTCTCTCTCATTTTTTAGATTGTTTATTTTATATTTTTAAATAATAATTGTTTTTTTATTAGTGTATTTAATGTTTTGAAAAGATTATTTTAATTTATCTATATTTTTTTTCATTTATGTTTTATATAAATAAACTTTATTTTCATAATGCATTTATAAAAATAAAAATTACATGTTCTTGACGAGAAAAGGTGACGTTTAGGATAAAAAGAAATCATTTACAATATAGAAAAAAAATTAGGGTTAAATATCATGTATTTATCTTTTACTTTATAAAAATATTTTTTTTTATTTTAGAATTTAATTGGTATTAATAACTCTTTCTCATTTTATCCATTCATATATTTTAAAATTTATTTTATTTAGTTTCTTTATGTTTTTCAATTAAAAAAATCATATATAGTGAAATGCATTCTTAATATTATTATATTTTCTATTACCTTAAAAAATAACTTGAAATCCTACAAGAATATCCGACCCGTTCAGAATGACTAAGGTAGAACTAAAAGGAGTGCTTTTTGTTTGCTTTTGTGCTCGTTTTGTAGTCACAACTGAAAATAAGAA
>Ga0325400_1006006_pt1 | contig 11504 bp, 8 predicted proteins | sample PopdelMetagenome_2_FD_205662 | JGI IMG/M metagenome (GOLD analysis project Ga0325400, IMG submission 205662) | Populus deltoides microbial communities from Bellville, Georgia, United States - Xylem-PdKOR-R1 | ecosystem: Host-associated > Plants > Phyllosphere > Stem > Wood/Secondary xylem...
CAAATTCTCACTTATATATATATATATATATATATATATATATATGGTTTCGTGGAGGTTCATTAAACAAACAGCCTTAAATGAACCTCCACGAAACCATCCTCGACACATTTTTCTTCTTCTTCCCATACTGACAACTGCAACGCGTGGACAGACAGCCCTTTTTGCCCAGTCTTCGCGTTCCCGCCGCCCTCTTCTCTCTCTAAGACAGAGCATTTCTTCTCACTCTTCAACCATTTCTTTAGAAAAAGAGGGCTCTGTGCCTCTCTCGTTATCAAGAGAAGCAAAAGTTCAGTTATTCTTTAATGGCAAAGTCAAAGAATAATGCAAAGAAAGTTTCTTACATTTCAGTTCCATCACAAATTATCAATTCCTTATCTTCTTCTTCTTTGCAATCTCTGCTTCTTTCTCCAAAGAAACCATCACGAAACAGGTTTTTTGGGTTGAACTTGTATCGGAGTCCAAGATTTTGGTTCTTGGCTTTGTTTCTTTTTTGTTTTCTTGGTATGTTAAAGTTATCGTACAATCTTGACCCTTTAGTACCATTTTCTCCTTACCCTTGTGTGACTAGTCAGCCACAGCTGCAAGACTCTTTCTCTAAGAAGTTAACTACAAGATCACAACTTGGTTTTGTTTCAAATGGTGAAAAGAATGGTAAAAAAGATCAAGAAGTTGGGTCTGTGGATGCTCGGGAGCTGAAATCTGAGGTGGGTTTTGGTTCAAATGAAGTAAAAGATGAGTCCTTGAAAGGTGTGGTTGATTTTCAGGGTGGAAAGTCTGATGGGGTTGAAGAGGAGAGTGAGTTTTGGAAACAACCTGATGGGTTGGGTTATAAGCCTTGTTTAACGTTTAGTAGGGAGTATAGCAGATGGAGTGAGCTGATTGTTAAGAATAGAAGAAAGTATTTGCTAGTTGTGGTTTCTGGTGGAATGAATCAGCAGAGGAATCAGATTGTGGATGCTGTGGTGATTGCAAGGATTCTTGGTGCTGCTTTGGTTGTTCCCATTTTGCAAGTCAATGTCATTTGGGGAGATGAAAGGTAAAAAACTAACATGTTATAGACCTTTTTTTTTTCTTTAAATTTTTTTCTAGTTTTGCTAAACCTAGTGGCTGCAGCTGCATTTATGCTTATTGATAAAAAGAAATACTGTCTTGAGTTTTTGGTGTTACTGTTATGTCATTTGTTTAGCAAAGGGAAGAATAACTAAGAAACAGAGCCTTTTCAGCTACATTTTTTGGAAACGAGGAAGTCCTTTTTTCATGTGTTTGGAATAGTTTTGAAAACAGAACTTTCCTGTGTCTTTAATATTGTTTTTAACAGGTTTGTGAGTTTACTTTACTTTAATGGATATTGTGTTTACTCAAAGCCAAATTGCTCCATGATGAGGAATTCTCGGCTTTTTAATTCTGTGTTTGTTTGTTTTTCCTCCAATTTATTAATTTCTCTCATTTTGACTGAATTCTGCAATTCCCATGTTGTATCATAGGTTATGCAAACTAAATTTGTTGTCTATAAATGCTTTCTATTTGGTTAATTAACTTTTGTAATTTTGATTTTATATGTTGTGTGCAGTGAATTTTCTGATATATTTGATTTGGAGCACTTCAAGAGAGTTTTAGCAAATGATGTGAGAATAGTTTCGTCATTACCATCAACTCATATAACCACAAGGCCGGTGGTTGAGAGCCGAACTCCACTCCATGTCTCCCCTCAATGGATTCGTGCACGTTATCTTAAAAGGGTGAGAATTACTTCTCAGTATCTTTTGTCATAGAGCGATTACTTATCTTCTTTTTATTTGTTGTTGCTTTGCAATTTTGCTCAATTTGTTGTTTGGAGTAAAAGGATTTTTGTATTCGTTTGTTGTTCACTTTGGAATGTTGATTTGGTAAATGAGGGGAAAAACAGAGGAAAATTTAGGCAAATAAGATAAGGCTGGCAGCTGATAGTTTGTAACTAGGCATAATGGCCCACAATTAGGTAAGGCATTATAGAGCATATATGTCTGCTTTTTGCCTTTTTCCTTGCTTTATTTGGATTTGGAGTATTGTGTTCTGGTTGTTGGGAGAGAATTCTATTAATTGATAATCAGGATTACAATAGTGACTTACCAAATGGCTGCAACTCTAGGAGGAGGCTTAAAAAAAATAGAAGAGGAGATCTGTTGGAAAACTTCATAATTTTGTTGTCACTAATTGCAGTCTGGCAGTCCCAGTTATATTAATTGGTTCTGGTCTCATAATTATTGGATGGTTCTGTTTGTTTGCTGGATGGCATTTTGGATGCTAGATTCTTTGCCTGTACATTTGATTCACTAGCTTCAAAGAGTGACCAATTCAAGGTGTAGCTGATTTTAATATCAAAACACATTCTCCTTTTGTCTATAATTTTTTAGCATGTTTAATGTATCATCATGGGAGTTGTCATTTCACATTTGATCAACATCATTGTGCTCCAGCAGATACCAATTGGCATAGTGGGTCTTACTAGGGGTTTCTTTTGGTTCTGCAGCTTAACAGGGAAGGTGTTTTACTTTTACGTGGTTTGGATTCAAGACTTTCTAAAGATCTTCCTTCCGATCTTCAGAAACTTCGATGCAAGGTATTGTCAGATGTATCTGGTATTTAGTTTTTATCATTAGATTCATGGTTTTCATGCTTTAGCTAACCAAAAAGCTTGATACTTGCCATGCATGATTCACTCAAAGTGCCTCTCCATCCAACCAAGTAAAAAAAAAATGTTTCGGGTTTTTAATTTAATTTTTTGAATCTGGCTCAAATAAGCAGTGACAATTGTGCCAGAAACAAAATCATTTTGTGAATTTAAATTTAGTCAAATGCTGTTATTCATTCAGATTCCCATTGTAGATGTTCTGATCTCATATTGTTTTGTCCAGGTGGCATTTAATGCATTAAGGTTTGCGCCACCAGTTTTGGAGCTTGGTAACAAGCTTGCAGAGAGGATGCGGAGCAAAGGACCCTATCTTGCTCTTCATCTACGGATGGAGTTGGATGTGTGGGTGAGGACTGGATGCCAACCTGGTTTGAGCCATGAATACGATGAGATTATCAATAATGAGAGGAAACAACGACCTGAACTCCTTACTGCCAGGTCAAACATGACCTATCATGAAAGAAAGCTTGCTGGTCTCTGCCCCTTGAATGCAATGGAGGTTGCAAGGTGAGAATTTAATCCTATGCAAGGTGTTGTGTGAGGATTGAGGCAACTTAATAGTTTCATCTATATGAACAATTTCTGAAGTTAAATTTTTGTTTCATGTTAATGTTTTAGGCTTCTTAAAGCTCTCGGAGCTCCAAAAAGTACAAGAATATACTGGGCAGGAGGGCAACCACTTGGTGGAAAAGAAGCTTTGCAACCATTAACTAGAGAATTTCCTCATTTCTACAACAAGGAAGATCTCGCCTTACCTGGTGAACTTAAGCCATTTGCAAATAGAGCTTCCTTGATGGCTGCCATTGATTATATAGTTTCAGAGAACAGTGATGTTTTTATGCCATCTCATGGTGGAAACATGGGTCATGCAATCCAGGTACAGTCTAGCATCACTTTTTTCTCTCCCTTTCCCTCCTTTTTTTTATTGATTGCTGAAGCAAGTATACATGCTTCTCTAGCCGACTTTAGCAAATGATTCATTTGTCTAATTTTTGAATTTTTAGAATCTGAAATGCGTTTATGCTGCTATTTTGGAAACTTAAGTTTTGTTTTTGTTACAGGGACATAGGGCATATGCAGGACACAAGAAGTATATAACCCCAAACAAAAGGCACATGCTCCCTTATTTTCTAAATTCCTCTCTCCCTGGAGCTGAGTTCAACAGGATCATAAAAGAGTTGCATCGTGACTCCTTAGGACAACCAGAACTCAGGACTATCAAAGCTGGAAGAGATGTTACGAAATACCCGGTTCCTGAGTGTATGTGTAGTGATTCACATACTCGCTCCTCTTTGTGATTGCATCCAACAGCTGTCAAAATGGCGCTCTTCGAATGCAAAAGATTTTTATGTATGTGCAGTGGCTCGCATACTCTTTCATGATTAAATCAGTGCCAACATGAAGATAAAAAGCTACATGTATATTTCTTGGGAAAAGTAAATTGATTGGCATGCCCCACGCTCTCAAGTCCTTTCGAGAGGCAAGTAAATCACGGTCCAGGCAATGATGGCTCTTTGGAGCTCCATTTTTAAAAGCACAGCTGGAGAAGGCAAGCTTTTGCGAGTAATCTCATTTATTTATTCATATGCTCTTATACTTGTGTGTTGTACATGGGAAGCAAGTTAAGCGTGTTGCCACAGAAATAGTAAACTATACAGTCATTTTTTTATATTCTTTATAGTTTAGAGGCCATGATGTTAAATTTCTCTTGAGGGTAGATCAATTACTTAAATTCATTTTTTCTTCTAAATCTACGTAGTATAGGTCCATACAATGTATATGTACTATAATTCAATAACATATTTCCAGTGAAACATTATTAGATGGCAAGGGTTCATCTGTTTTTTTCATCCTGTTTCAATACATCTTTTATTTGTCAGAACACTCTGTCTTCTAATGCTCCTCGTACTGGTGTCTGACTGGCCTGTACGAAGTCCTTGTTCTGATTAATTCCTTGACAGAATCTTGAAGTTCAGAATTTTGTGATTTCTTCAATATGGAGACATGAGTTGGGACAATGATCAGTTTGGATTGTGGGTCAGAATACTGGACCTTGCAGTATTTGCTCTGGCATTTCGTGGTTACTGATCAATGCCCCTTTGAATTGTGTGAGAACTGAGATTTTGGATCCTCTAGCCATCTTTTGATAATTGCTGTGCTGTTCAGTGAATTTAATAAGATAGATAAACATACATGAGAAAGCTGTCTTTTCTGCATCTAAATGCCTAGAAAATGAATGAACCAAAATGGTTACGTGTGAGGTTCCAAAATTTTGCTCAAAACATTTGTTCAATGACAGTCTATGGAACTGAAGCAAATTTCATATCTGGTCAGCTTCAAATTACTGAAATAATCTGAAACCTTTCTAAAGGACTCCAAGTGTTTAAAGCTTGTTTTTGAAGTTTTATGGGTCATGTTAAGAGTTAGAATTAATCAATTCAGTACAACGTAAAATGGATTGAATAGTATTCGGATTTCTTTGTTCTTGGAGCTTATTTTCATCAGATAGGTCTGAACATGTTCAGCTATAGCTACTCTTATTACAATCTTATTAAATGGAGATGCTATTAGGAACTCCCTTTCCTGTGACCTCAGCTTCAGAGAAAGGCTTCAAGAGCTAATAGGAAACAACTCCAGCTCCAGTTCTATTTTCAGGTTAAAATCTATGTTCCTTTTTATCAATAATTTCTCCAAGCTCCTTCAGTCTTGCATTAAACCTTTCAAATGCAGCCCTAATGACGGATTCTCTTCCCACGATGGCTCCATTTGCTCACCAATGTACTCCTCGTCAGGTGAATGGCTAGATATAACATCCAAAACAGTCATCACTTTCCTTGCTTGAATCTGTGATGGGAAGTATTTTAACAAGGCAAATCCTGGTTTCATCAAGAAGAGCTTCAACTCCTCATCTGATGGCGCCGCCTCGGTTGGCATGGGTTCGAGCTACTGTTGGGGGGAAGCACCCACCAAACATGTACTGACCAAAGTTTACAGCTGCATGATGGCCTGCAGTTACCCAAAATTATTGTACTTAAGACATGGAACAAGTCTTCGGGGTTTTCAGGACAGGCCACCGTGGTTCATCCTTGTCTTCATGGCCTTTAGCCCTAGCCTCGGTCCACCGTGATTGAAGTTCCTTGTCGGACTCCACAATGCTTGTTTCTGGGTAGTAGAGGTCCACATGGTCATAATTGCATCCCGAAGGATAAGACCATCACTGGCGAATGGATAGTCTTTGATTGTCAGCTTCAGGCCAAGCTTAGCTGTCGGATCCTCAACTGCCATTCCCCTGATTATAACTCTATATCTTAATCTTAATCAAATTTTAATCTTGATTTTTTTCTCTCCTCCAAAAAATTAGGGTTCAACTCTCAATCTAGGCCATGCTCTAAATCAACCCAGGTTTGGTTTTACAGCTATTATGGTATTATGATACAGCCCATGCATTTCAAGCTATATTAATGGGACCATTAGGAAACCCTTCAAGAACACAGTACCAACCTCTCAAATATAAATAAAGGATTTTCGTCCTTAAGTTTACGCACTAGTATATAGATTTTTATCTATAAAAATATATTATTAAATTTGAGTATATCAAAACTTAGAAATACTAAATTTTTATTTTAAAAAAAATATGTAAGTGTTTTTCATTAATGGCAGGAGATATATTTTGATCTATTTATTTTTTTATATCATATTTAAATGTAAATTATTTTAGAAATATGTTCCCATCTATTAATAAAGTCGTATAAGATCTCAAATTAATTTTTAATATAATAAAAAAATAAAATAATATTGCAATTGATATAATAAAACACCATTTTTGGTTAGTTTTTGCATAATAATTTTTCAAAACAAAATGTAAAGAAAAAAATGAAAAATTACAAAAACAAAATTTACAAAAAAAATGAAGTGAATAGGTCAATAAATTTTTCACCATTATAGTATCCCGTTACCGGAAGAAAACTAGAGAAATTTACAATTATATCATTTCTACCGTAAAATAGCATTTCCTTTTAGTATCTGTAGCTTGCACCGTGCACCGTGCACCATGCACCATGAAATGGGCCGGAGCAAACCTCTTTTAAGTTTGAAAAAAAAATGTTTATGCGACGGTAGTATTTTTAAATTAAGTACGAGGAACTCGAGAGTCAAGTTAAATTTTGGTTAATTTAATAATATAATAAAAAATTAAAAAAATAATATTAGGCTGGGTCAAGCTTGTTTAACACACAAAACCCGTAATCAGATATATAAAATCAAGATAATCTTATAAAAAAATAAAATTAGAAAAATCAATTATAAAAAAGAACCTGAAAAATAAAATATATAAGTAAACCTGATCCAATCTTTCAAATTCGTGACCCTGAAAAGATAGTAAAACTAAAATAAAAAAAATAATAAGGGATGAAATCGAAAAAGAAAGTAAAATTTAAAACAAAACAAATAGTAATGAAAAAAATAAGGACTAAATCTGACATAAAATAAAACAAACTAAAATATCGAGGAATGCAATTGAAAAAAAATTTCAATTAAGAGAATGATATATAATATTGAGGAATGTAATTAAAAAGATAATTTAATTTAGAGAATGATTTAAAATAAAAAATTAATGATTAAAAGAATGTTGACTAAATCTAAAAGGTAAAAAAAATCAAATGAAAGCTAAATTAAAAGAAAATTTTAATTTTATAGGTTATTTTAAAAAAATAAAGATTAATTTTTTTTTTAAAAAAAATTAAGAGATGTTTTAAAAACATACAAGGGAAGGCTCTGAAAAGAAGGAAGGAAAAGAAGAACCGCCATAAGAGAAAAACCCAATATTTTTTTGGTACAAGCGCCGCCTATTAACGGAGGCAATATCATGAGGAATAAAATGCCATCATGGAAGCTAGATTTTAGTTGCATAACGACATTGTGTGAGTGTCCATGTGAATGCCATGTGTAATTGATTTTTTTAAAATTAATTAATATTTTATATATGTTTAAATACCAAATTACTCCTGATCAAATTTTATATTCACAAAAAAAATTAAATGGAAAAGACATAAAAACCCCTAGACAAAGACAATTTTAATTCAACCACATTGTGGCAATAATACTACGGTGTATTTGAAATGAAAAAAATAAAAAATATCCTTGCCGGCGGAACATGTTTTTTTTTTTTTTTAGTGTCTAAGGATATATTCATCATTTTAATGTCCTAAATAAATAAAAAAAACACTTTTTACCTCGGTTTCCAAGGTTATTTATGTTTTTTTAATGAAAAAGCTAAAGTGAATATTCTACCCTTTTAGTTTCTCTTAATAATATAATAACACAAGTTGTCTCTCTGAATTCCCGAATCCCATGCAACAGTAATCCGTTGAAGAGCAATTTCTCCACTCTGGTAACTATTGTGACAGATCTACATTGACCTGCATGTACATCTTAATAATCTTTCTAGCCATGGAGAAGGTAGAGAGTATTTCCTAAGGAGAATCACGAGTGCAATTGCATGCCATGACTGATCAAAGTTAGAATTGCAAAGCATCCAATTAGTTAGCCACCATTGTCCCTTCTCACAGAAAGGAAGATTTGAAGATAGAGAGCAAGAACCAATTCATAGAAAGAATTTATTCTACATGGTCACTAATTCATCCAAAGAAATTTGTATTAGACAATCAAAGCTCGTGTTGCAAAATTTGTTAATCAACATGATGGCGGATCGTGGATAACGTTCCCATCAGAGCAATCAAATTACAATGAAGGTAAGAGTCCAAAAAAGCTTTGCCCTGTCGAGATGCATGTGAGCAAACGATCTGAGAGACTTTCATCACATCCATGCATCATGATGCTCTCTCTGCTCTGAATTTGAAACCGAGCTAGTCAGACAAAGCACCGTACAAGAACCTTTAGAACCTCTTATGAATCAAAACCATCAAAAGAAGCAACCAATTCAGAAGTGGTTTCAAATACAGCAGAAACTCCATCGCATGGATTAAATTGATTGAATTAATTCTCGGAATTGCCAAAAAGTTCCTCGGACAGCATTCCATCGCCATCCATGCAATGCAAACACTTCTACACAGCTTCCATCAAACAGGATGCTTCTTTAGAAGAAAGTGGCCACAATGGTGAAAGTGCAACCACCTTCCCAATGATTATCAGTGTTGGTGAAACTAACTCTTCCAGCGCAACTTTATCAGCAAGATCATTTAATTCTGCAAAAACCTGTGTGATGATTGTGAACGGCTATTGTCAGTTCATAGCAACATCATCACTTCAAACAGGCAAACTTCTAGTGCATAAGCTCTTTAGTTATCTTAAAATGTCGCCTCTTAATTTTAAGGATCAGAAGTAAAACAGATATGAAATGGAAACAAGACTCCACAATAACAACAGTAATTTGCGAAGAGATACAATTACTCAGTATCAGCTGTAAGCCTTAAGCCTAACCTAAAACTTTACACAAGGAAGAAACATCAAAACTAATTCATTTCTGTTCTATTCTTTTCTGCATAGAATTCCTGTGAATTTAAATGAGGTGAACCCTACAAGGCTTTTCCTTTAAATGGATTCTCCCATTTTTGGCATGCATCTAGTACACGTCCTAAAAACTTAAATAAACATTTTATCTTAGGTGAATCCTTTCATTTTCAGAATGGAAGGAGTTTGCCTAAATTTGAACTGAAAAAAATATCATTGTTTAACCATTTCACAAATTTTGCTATCAATAGTGCGCCAAGGTAGAATTATTTCCATGCAAATATTTCTAGAAAATCACTGTTTTCCCTAATATTAACTAAATAATTTATACTTATGCTTCACATATTCCTTTGTTGATGCAACTACATTTCTCAATATGAAAATTTTTAAAAGGTGAACCATAGCACACCTCGAAATACATAAAGCACTTATTTAATAACCTCATAAAGTAAAACCATATCGGTATTTCAATTATATATAGAATTTCCAGTGAGGTGCTTGCCATATATGATAATAATCATACTCACCATGCGCTGCTGGGGTGTGGTCCCTCGCTCAACTGCAGCAGCTGGAGTATTTGCTGGCAGACCATGTTGCATCAACTTCAATGCAAGGGCAGGAAGAGTTGACAGGCCCATATACACAACCAAGGTTGAATCAGGGTCAGCTGAACTTTCTGCTACAAACAAGGGATCTGTTCCTCCGTTCCTTGAATGACCGGTTAGAAATCTAACACTATTTGCAACACCCCGATGAGTCAAAGGAATCCCAAGCTCTGCTGCTATCCCTGAAGCAGAAGTAATACCTGCACAGCAATGAACAGAGAAATCACAATGCCATCCATACTATGAGTTTGTTTCACTTCCCAAACCAGAAAAGCATCAGGCTTGAAAAAAGAAAGAAAGTAAGTTTGCCTACTGAAGCGGAACAGTTACGCAAAACTAATTAAAAAGGTGTGGTAGCAGAAAAGGAATACAAAAACCTGCAACACCCTGATCTAGTTATGGCATGCCTAGTTTTTCCACGTAAGGGGTTGAGTGTTCAAAGCCAGAAAAAACGTAGTATTATTCAGACCAGAATTAATTGAAAGATGAATGTTAAACTATATGCATTCAATTTCTTCAAACGATGTAATTCCAAATTTCTATCATGACTTTTGGAGATGGCTGTCATCTTCCACATTCCAAGACAACCAGATGCGCTCTCGTTGTGAGTCTATACTTAGTAATAGCATAAAGGAGATGTGCAGAATCATACCTGGGATAACTTTAACTTGGATTCCCTGCTGTTGCAAAAAATCCATCTCTTCTCCACCCCTCCCAAATACCTTTGAAACACAATGATATATGTCACCTAAAGCTCGACTATAAAGCTCATTACATTGCAATCACTGGCTAAATCTAGCAGCATCTTAAATCAGAAACTTACCAGTGGATCACCTCCTTTAAGTCTCACAACAGTAGCTCCTGCTTCAGCAAAACTTAAAAGCAACTCATGTATTTCCTCCTGAAAAAAAAAAAAAACCCCTAAAAAATGACTCCTTTGATCTCATTTCATTAAAAACCCAATTCCAGAAACTCTATAATCAGTATACTACCCCCTAAAACCATGCAAACCAACAAGCAATTCTATACTTAAATGGTTAACCAAGCATATAAATCCTGCTAAAAACCAACAGAATCCTATACACTAATTAACAAAAAGAATTCAAAATCTTCAAATATATAGGACTTGAAATTGACCCACAATCCTATACACCTATCTTGAAGTTCAAGCTAAATTCAAAAAGTTTAAAAACCCAATTCCCCTAAACGAAACCCAAATACCCAATTCTCAAACATCATACAAAATTGAATTTGAACAGATAACTAAAAGCCTCAGAACCCCAATCCAATAAGAAAATCTTGTCGAAAAACGAAGAGAAAAGGAGCTATCTTTTCTTGCTTACCTGAGTTCTGCTATGGTACCCAGCAGTCTTGCCAACATAAAGCAATCTAGCATCAGGACCAACCAACTCCAAAACATCATTAGAAACCAACCTATCATACAACAAAATATCAGCTTTCTGTACCACTTTCACAGCCTTCACTGTCAACAACTCAGGATCTCCTGGTCCGGTCCCCACCAAAAACACATTCCCAGGCCCACATTTCTCCCCATCACCATCATTACCACAACAACTCTCTCTCTTTCTCTTAAGCACTTCAAGCAACTTCTTCAACTCAGGTAGCTGCAAAGCTATGTCATCTTCCCTTATAGACTCTGAGTCAGACGGCAAAGAGCATGAGGACGATTGATACTGACTTAACTCCACCTGGCTCTGGTAAAGCCACCGGTCCCTTTGGTATCTCTCAATTGAATG
>Ga0325400_1006009_pt1 | contig 11502 bp, 10 predicted proteins | sample PopdelMetagenome_2_FD_205662 | JGI IMG/M metagenome (GOLD analysis project Ga0325400, IMG submission 205662) | Populus deltoides microbial communities from Bellville, Georgia, United States - Xylem-PdKOR-R1 | ecosystem: Host-associated > Plants > Phyllosphere > Stem > Wood/Secondary xylem...
TAACTATGTTGGGAAAAAGATATATACTTTTTCGGTATTTTGACTTAGATTCTGGTGCCATTTCTGAAGAGATCTTCCTCTGATTCATTCATATGGCGGCAACCCAATCACTATCGCAACCTGATCCAGATTGTCCCTCTGGTACTTCTCTACCTGCCCCACTTCTTATCTTCATCATAATTGTATACAGTTTTTATCTTTTTCCTTTTTGTTTTTAATTCAAAGTCTCCTTTTTGTTGTTGGGGTGTTTTGATTTGATGGAGATTAAGTCATTTATAGGATGAATTGGCTTGTGGATTGTTTGGTCATGTTCGTTTGAATATAAAAAGTCAATCTTTCTTTTTCTTTCTTTAGTTTTTGGAGGATCCTTGTCTTTTTGTGCGCTGAGATATTGTAAACATGTATGAGGTATTAAATTGCTTTGATCTGGGCTGTGCTGGGTGTTTCATTTTGAGATCTGAGATCTGGGTTGTGTGAGGTGACCTTAATTATTGCAACTTCTCCGTTTTGCTTGTCATGTATAGCTAATTATTCAGTGAAGTATTGTGAAGGGGAGGTTCAAGAAGCTTAATTGATTTCTTGACATGGTTGCTTTCTGGAATTATGAGCCAGTGGCATGAAAAGAAAAATGTTTGATATGCTTGAGAATTCAAGGTGATGTCTGTTTTTATGAGCTAACTTATTGTTGTCAAGCTGATATCTTCGACTGATCAAAGAATGGTTATAGTGTATAGAATTTGGTTACTAATGAGTGGTTGCTCATTGTTTTGTATTATGTATGGCGGTAGCCTGTTTAATTCTTGTATCGAATGGATCTTACTGGGTTTTTTTTTTTTTTTTAAGTATTCACGTTCTTATATTTACCATATGTGCATAGGTGTGAATGTGTGGATTTGTGCGCACATATTCATAGCTTCAAGTTTTCGCATCTCCAATTTTAGCTTTGATTGGTCAATAAATTTGTAGTGCCTGTGTTTCTAAGACTCTACTAAGTCACTGAGCATACTGATCATGGATGCAGAAGAGAAACCTGCTGAATCAGATAACATGGAGGAGCGGGTAGTTATACATAAACTTCAATCCTCAGAACTTTTTTTTTTCTTTCCATACTCACAAGTTTAAAATAAGCCTTATTTGTAACTTCTTTTCAGACTCTATCAGCAAAAAATGAGACGTCAGTTTCTCCTAATTCCTCTCAGGATACAGCTCCTTTAGGTCATCCGAGGGATAACACAGGTCAATCTGAAGCTTTTGGTTCTCCTGGAGATCGTGCTGTCTATCCACCTAATATTTATGCCCCTCAGGCACAGGCGTTCTACTACAGGGGTTAGTCTCACAGTCCTTTTTAGGGCCCTGAACTTGACAGTCACTGATCACACTGATCATTGATGTCACACCGATGACACTAAGCATTAATGTTTAGACGTCAAATGCATGTAACTGGAATATTTTTCTGTTTTAGTTTCTGATTATTGATATCTTAGGTAAATTAATTAAGGGGCCATTTTATTCATGTTGTCAATCAGGTTATGACAATGCGACTGGTGAATGGGATGAATATCCTCCATACATAAATGCTGAAGGGTTAGAAATTGGGTCACCTGTAAGCACCCCCTCCATTGCATCATTTTCTTACTTAGATCACATTTTCTATTATTCCCTGACCTTTTTTTTTTTAATCTTATTTAGGGTGTCTACAATGATAATCCCTCTCTTGTATTTCATGCTGGATATGGATATAGTCCGCAAATGCCCTATGGACCTTATTCTCCAGTCACCACTCCTTTACCCTCTGTCGGTGGTGATGCACACTTGTACTCCCCTCAGCAATTTCCATTTTCTGGGCCACCTTATTACCAGCATCTAGGTCCTCCTAATATGTCATATATTACCTCACCATCACCCATTTCACAACCAGAGTTCAACACATTGGCAAACATCGACCAACAAGGTGATAACATGCTTTTCGGCCCAAGGCCTAGTTATCCTCCTGTGGGATCAATTAGTGGAGGCAGTTTTCCAGGAAAACATGGTTTCCATGATGTGCAGCATGGGTTTGATGGATTGAGATCTGGAGGACTTTGGTCAGCTTGGTCAAAGCCCTCTGATAGAAATAGGCCCTTGTCCCCCTTTTCACCTGCAGTTTCTCCACAGCCTATTGGCATGCTTGGGTCATTTGGGCAGAATGTTGGAATGGTTTGTTTTCTTACCTTTTTTTTAATATTCTGTAGATAATACATGATGCCACTTACCTTTTCTCATTACAAGATGCTACTGTAATTAATGGTGCAGATTGTTTTGTCCGAGATCAATTTTATAAGCTTAGTATTTGGAAATTTTATCATAACTTTAAATGATGATTTATGCAAGATTTCTGTAGCCCTAGCAAACCAATCATGCAAAAGACCTTATTTATTATTTGCCAATAAATGACTAAATGATTGTTTGAAGGCTCTTGCTTTTTTCCTTATAAAGATAGTAGGCCAGCTGATGTTTTTAAGAATTTATTACATGGTTTTTACTAACCTTATCCTTCTTTTCTACCCATATCCAAAACATGGTATAAGAGGCCTAATAACATCCCTAGCTTACATTTGCACTGCCATAAATTTTGGCTATGACTGCAAACATTTTTAATGTACAAATAGCGTGCATTTTTGTTACTGATTAGCATGTTATGATGAGCACCAGGGATCGTCATAACAATTGATGAGGCAGATTATGGCTTTTAGTGTTAAAGCTAGCTGACAAGTTTTTTGTTGCAGGCATCTCATCAACAAAGATCATTTTATGGCCTTGAATCAGGTTCAAACTCCTACAAAAGAGCCTATCTGCAGAGTGGTTACAATCAGGGATCTGGTTTTGGAAGTGCATCAATTTCTAGTTTGGGGACAAACAGCCGGGGCTGGCTCTCCCTTGAAAACAGCAGATTGCGAGGAAGAAGCAGTATTTCCTTATGTGGCTGCAACGGTAGTCTTGATATTCTTAGCGAGCAAAACAGAGGTCCAAGGGCCTCAAAGTCTAAGGTTCAAAATGCAGCTGATCACGGTCCTTCTGTTGATGATAAGAAACATAGCAAACCATCTGCCAAGATCCATGATGAGTCATACAACCAATCAGATTTTGTGACTGAATACAAGGATGCTAAGTTCTTCATCATCAAGTCATACAGTGAAGATAATGTTCACAAGAGCATCAAATATGGTGTTTGGGCCAGCACTCCAAATGGGAATAGAAAATTGGATACTGCCTATCATGAAGCTAAGGACAAGCAAGATCCTTGTCCTGTGTTTCTCTTATTTTCGGTACATACCTGATTCTTCAGTGTTCAAAGATTAGCAACTTGGAAGCCAGACCACTGCCTTGGGCCAAAAAGAAAGAACTTGATATATATCACTGAACTAGAGATTTTGGTGATGTTTACATTTCTTTTAAATGCATCAATGTCTTAGTGCTGTATTTACTCCTATCCAATATTGGAGGGAAACCAAAGCTCCTGCAACATATCTGCCTCTTGAACTTCTAATTCTTTGTTAATTTCTATGGTTCCTTTATATTCTTCTAATTTTTTTTTTTAATCTTATAGCAGGTGAATGCTAAATCTTTATTATTGCCTCTGAACTTCTAATTTCTTTTTTCTTGCTTATGTACTATCTGTTACTCTTATATGCAGGTGAATGCTAGTGCTCAATTCTGTGGGGTGGCTGAAATGGTTGGACCTGTTGACTTTGACAAGAGTGTGGATTACTGGCAGCAGGACAAGTGGAGTGGGCAGTTCCCTGTCAAATGGCACATTATTAAAGATGTCCCGAACAGCCAGTTTCGTCACATTGTTTTGGAAAATAATGACAACAAGCCTGTCACTAACAGTCGAGACACGCAGGAGGTAGGAATTCATTTGGAACATCAAAAAATTTCTTAGTGCTTTAGGTATTTTTGGTCCACAACAAGAAATTACCAGTTGTTTGTTGGTCCTTGAAATTCCAATTCCAGGAGAGTCTAGGTAGTTAGTTTATTCTGACTCAGTTGCAGTTCATGTGATGTCACTTGCTATATGTAAGCTTAAAATTTTAATGATAATGTGGCTATTTCTTTTCTAGGAAATTATTTGGTTTCTTTTCACACTTTTATAAATAGAAATTCCGAAACATGTATTTTCTCAGATCTCTTGTACCTAATATAAAGTTTGATTTATTGCAGGTGAAATTGGAGCAGGGTGTTGAGATGTTGAACATCTTTAAGAATTATGAAACTGATACATCTATCTTAGATGATTTTGATTTTTACGAGGATCGACAGAAAGCCATGCAAGATAGGAAGGCCAGACAGCAAGCCAGCCTGCTGGCTGTTGGTGTAGTCGGAGAAAGTGAGCACAGAAATGCAGTTACCTTGCCAACTGATATTATCAAGCAGATGTCAAAGAGTTTTGCTCAAGTTATCTGCTTGGATGAGTCTAGCAAAGAAGGCATTGTTACTGATCGAGCTAGTTCTGGCACTGATGGTGCTGTGGGAACTAGAGTTAAATTGGAAGATGGTATCACAACTGTCTCCCCCTCACAGACCAGTTAGGAAGAAACAAATACTGCAAGATTTGGCAGTGCCTGGTAGTGTATGTGACATGAACTTTAATTCTATCTTCTAGTTCTCCATTATCTTGTGAAGGTAGATAGTTATATCTCAGAATTGGTTGGAGTACATCCATAACTGGATGAAGGGCTTATGAGTTTTGCGGGGCAGATGCGCTGCATGTATAATACATGGTTTTTTGAGTGTCGTGTTTTACTTGTAGTCAGTGTTCCTTTTGTTTTCCTGGTCCTAATGTTGCAGTTTGGGTGAGAATAGTTATGTGGAGACACTGGTTGAGATCTTGCATTTGCAAATAAGGGAAATATAGCAAAAGATGTTGAAGTAAGAACCTCATTGATTCTATTGTTTCTCCATAATGAGCTACGAATTCATTTATTTCATGTTATTCATCAATTTGTGAAAGAATCATGACAATGATGTCACACAGCAAAGTTGTCGGATTCTGTCAGCTCTTGGCACCAAGTATCCAAAGGGGAACAAATGATATTTTGTATTAGTGGAAGGAAGACGAAGAGAATGAATAACAAAAAAGTCACCTACGAACTGATGATTCTAACACTTTTATGTGCACAGCATGTGCAGTGTGGCTGATGACAAGGAACTTGCTGCGTACTTTGTTTTCAAGCAAAGCAAAATCACTTTAGAACCTCGTCTAGTGTGCAACTCTCTTCTTTAAGAGACAAGATAAGGGCACTATTCAATTTCTAAGAGGGACTGATCATCTTGAAGGCAGTATAGTGAATCTGGCAAGCTGATGAACTGAAAGCGTGATCCAAAAGAAAGAGATTTATGCAAAACCTTTTATTTAGTGCCATGTCATTTTCATCGCTATGATTGGTTTGGTGCTGAAAAGTGAGAACAAGAGGGGGAGTGAATGGTTGCTATGTCTGCAGTATCCCTTGAGGCTTTTCACCAATAAATTGCTATTAACAATTGGAGAGGATGGAAATAATTGCCAATGCTGAGTCTATGCGTGATCTTGTAGCTTATGCATATCCTCTTATCCATGAACTTGAGAGTGGCATCTATCAACTAGTACAATAATTTGGCATTATTCTAAGAAGGGATTGGATTGGGTGGATATTCAAGTGATCCTGACATGACACATCCTTTAAGATTCTCCACTAAAATTAAGTACAATTCACTTTTTTTCTCAATATTTTAACCAGAGCCAAATATTTTCATCAACTTGCACTCAAAATTGTACTATAAATATATAAACTTTTGTGGATCGTCCAAAATCAGACAGAATCTCAACATAGTAAGGGGCAATGTTAGAAATCAAAAAATCAATGGATACATTAACAATAATAAACTAAAATTTTCCTACTCGTAACTTTTGTGATTATCTTAATTTTCCCAACCAAGAAAATTGTAATTTGTAGTAACAACTAACAGCCACTAGGAGGAAGGAAAATAAGAAAAGAGAGTAAAGTGTTCCTTAGTCCTTCAATGTTTAAAATGTATAGCTTAGCCCCTAGAATCTTGCTAACCATTGTCTTGTTTGGACACTATTTGGTTTTTCCTTAATCCAAAACGTAGTCATTTCATGATTTAAATTCTTAGAGAAAAACCCACATGGTGATAGATTAGAGAAAAGCCTAACAACACTCAGCAAGTAAAGAGATTAAGTTATAGGTTCTTAAATATAAAGGATTAAGTCATAATTTCATTCAAACAACAGGGACTAAAGAATAATTTACTTAAAAAAATAAAGAGAGAGAGAGAGAGAGAAAAAAAAAATGTCGTGACAGAAAAGTCAGGGAAATCAAAGAAGCAAAGCTGTGAACTTCGTTAATGACCGACCGATCTTCCATCCTTTGTTTTCTTCTATCAGCCAAAAGAAATTATGGGTTTTACTTAGAATTGCTAAAGAAAGATGGGTTTCTTTGGTTTCAATGGATCATCACTCTATTCTTCTTTAAAATCTTCAATGGATTTTTGGTTCCAAAATGAAAGACTGAATTTTTGTTATGGATGTGCTATCCTCTTTGTTCTTCTTTGCATTATCCTTTACAACTTCTCCACAAGACTGCTCAGATTCTTCTCTTCTTCTTCTTCTTCTTCTTCTTCTAGGCGACATAGCGTTTCTTCTTCTTCTCCAGCTGCTTCTGCTACTGATATTGCCTCCTCTAATTCCAGGTACTTAGCTTTTCTTATTCGATCTGGTCCCTGTTTTTTAAGAGAAAATAATTATTTTCTCCTTTTCTTCTACGTGGATGCTTTCTTTATGGTTATTTTTCATTTTTGTTATTGATTTGGTGTTTTTGTTGAATTGGGGTTGGTTTAATTGAATCAAAGTTTCAATCTTGGGTGGATTTTTGTCACTGACATGCAAGTTCTGTTATTTTCTGCTGCTTATGCAGGGTTTCAGAGATTGTTTCAGTAGCTGACTTGAAGTTTTTGATTGAGAATTTGGATGAGAAGCTAATTGAGAATGAGAAATGGGAAAACGTTACAAATAAGAGAAACAATCTTCTAGCATATACTGCCAAATGTTTCAAACCTAAGGTTAGTTGCCTTCTACTACTAATACTACTAATGTTGTACTGTTTTCAATTTGCTAAAAGTTTTCTCCTTTTGGTTGGTTGAATATATTAAATACGTTCATTTCAGAGTTTAATTTTTAATGTGTTTTATGAGTTCATTACTTATGGTACAAAGGCGGGGCTTGACCAATTGATTTCTCTTTTGTACTGGGATCGGTTATTATTGGTGGAGACTGGAGAGTGCTATTAGAGTGAATTAATGTAACGTGGTGTTTTCTTGTTGCATATTTGCAGGATGCTCCTATAAAGTACTTGAGCTTGACGGTGTTTGAAAATTGCACCATGGAGGTGCTAAGGGACTTTTACATGGACAATGAATACAGAAAGCAGTGGGATAAGACCGTGGTTGAACATGAGCAGCTGCAGGTAGATAGAACTAATGGAACTGAAATTGGTTGCACAATTAAGAAATTTCCTCTCTTGACGCCAAGGGAATATGTTTTAGCATGGAGATTGTGGGAAGGAAAAGATAAAACGTTTTATTGCTTTATTAAGGTAATAATCAACTGCAATCAGTTTGAAAGCATTAGTTACTTGTTGCATTTTACAAGGTGATTTACCTGCATGGACTTGCTATCATGAATTTATCATCTCGATGGCTAATTCTTAATTTATATTTTGATGTTGATGATCATGTCTAGGAATGCGAATACCCTTTAGCTGTAAGACAGAGGAGGTTTGTACGAGTGAAGTTCTATAGATCTGGTTGGAGAATCAGTAAAGGTAAGTTCCTGACCTGGCTTTTTGCAGTGATTTCTTGTCATTGCAAAATGGTCAGACAAACAAAAAAAGAGCATGATGTGTCTCGTTGTGATATTGAACTTTTTTTTTACATTACATAGCTCTTAAGTTTCATATTTATTTGGAATTCAATATTTTCTGCAAATCATCTCCCTGACATTGCAGTGTAGACGAACATAAAAAATAAATAAACAAGGAATGAAACGTCTCATAATGAGCTTTATTGACACTGATTTTGGGCCTTTTATTTTCATATTTGTTTGGAATTTAGTATCTTAGAGAGCTTGCATGTTTCTTTCCAGCATGAAGTATTTACCTCAGACTCAGTTTGATTTATATCATGTTTCCTTCTGGAGTTTGTATTATTATTCATATAGTTAGAAATGGAACATCCTTTGGTGCTACTGAAGGTTTCTTCATGCAAGATATTGATCACTTCTGTTTTGGTTTGGTACTTTTCATCATCTGGTCTATGTTTGGAGACTATGTCCATGATTTTCAATTTGCCTGATCTCTTAGTTCTTAAATGAAAACAGTTTATTTTTGGATTGTCTATTACCTATTCTTTTAACTCTTCCTAAATGGAAGTAGTTTACTTGTTTATTGATTATTTTGTAATTTCAATCACTTTATTTTACAGTCCCTGGTAGAAACGCTTGTCAGATCACAATGTTTCACCAAGAAGATGCTGGTTTGAATTTGGAGATGGCAAAGTTGGCTTTCTCAAGGGGCATATGGAGCTATGTATGCAAGATGAATGATGCACTACGCAAATACTCTCTGATGAGTCATCCTTGGACAGGTCCAGCTGTTACTGCAGTGACTCTTATCCAGAAGGTGAGCACCAGCATCTTGAAATACCGATGTTGTTAAAGAAAATATTTCTGACTTAGCACAGCCTATCAATAAAATACTGGTGAAGTCAAGGTTTCCTTAAGAACATTACACATAATATTCAAAATATGTAGTGTAAATGACTGAGTTTCCAAAACCTTGGGTAGGTGATTAAACTGCCAAAATTACTGAAAAAGAAAAAATTACTTGCTTCATTATATTGAGATCATCAAATTTGTGTTTTCTCTTGTGGCATAGGTTCCACCTGAACTAGAAACATTGAACACTGTTGTGGATACTCAGGCAACTTCAACATTGATTGCCGCTCAGGGACTAGATACTGGTGAAGCCAAAGAGAAGAAATTCCTGAGAAGGCCATCTAGAAAAATTGTCGCAAATGGTCTGCTTCTTCTAGGGGGTGTAATCTTCCTGTCCCGTGGGCACTCTAGCCTTGGTGCTAAAGTTGCCATGGCATATATCCTGACAAAGCTGAGAAAACATGATGCCTCGTCAGGCCAAGAAAGGGAAAGATGATGTACATGATGACATTGTATGACCAAGACTAATGGTGGTGGACCTCATAAAGCTTGTTACCGCATATTCTGTTAACTAGAGTACGGAATCTGACATTTATGCATCTTAAGGAGAGTGCATATTTAGTCCGTGTAGGAGTGAGCTGAATTTCTTTCTCATCAGTGGTAGTTTGGTTCCTTGAATACTAAGTGTATAGAAAAGTTATGACTTAATTATTCTTATTACCATTTTCCACTAATGTAATTATCAAGCCATCTTCAGGAAGTCAGGAGCCAACACCAAGGTGTGAAGATTGAGCCAGCACCCAAAAGTTTGGAAAGCTTAAATGTAGAGAGCTCTCAATCTTGTATCCTCTTGAAGACTCGAGATTTGCAGTATCAAGATTAGCCGTGACGAAATTGCTGGGCTGTGCTCGATTGTCACTGCAGTTGCTCATGCCTGTAAAAGTGTTTTCTAAGTTGTTTTTTTGGCTGACAATTTTTTTTTTAAAATATTATTTTAATGTACTTTTAAAAAACTTTCACTGTATTATAAATCACATTATAAATTACCAAACATAATATAGGAGACCTTTTTTGTTCTTTATTTGCCTTAATTTGATTTGACTTTTGACCTAAAATTCAATTCAAGGCTGCCATAACTGAATTAAGGATACAAAAAGCAAGCTTGAAAAGGGTACGAATCATATAAAATGATCGTAACAAAGCTTCATATGGCAATTACCAAATTGTGGAGTGTTTATTGACAGGAGACATTCTCTCCTAGTGATTTTCCATATTCCAGGCATCTTTCCTCAACTTTCATTAATTTACTCCTGTATAATTATTGCCATCCTTTCAGTTAGAATATATTGATATGAATGAAATAGATTATATTGATACGAATGGAATGGAGAATTATGCTTTGCCATGTTATGTAGAACTTTCAGGGAGTTTAGAACTTACAATATCACCATATAAGATTTTTCTTTTTTTTAAAAAAAAATATTATAGATAATAACTAAGAAGATGTGATTATTTACTTTCTAAATACCGTAAAATTTCTCATATAAATAATTGTAATGTATGCGCAAATTGGCTTGAAGATACCTTTGACCATCCGTAAAATATAAGGATACGTAACTATAGTAGAAAAAAAAAACCATGGATTATGCAAAAGGCTCGGAGAAAAACCATGGATTATAAAAGGAAGGAAGACTGTAATAGAAGGCTTTATTACTTGGCAATAACTTGCAAGGCTGGAAAACATTGACAGACTCTCATTTCTCCTGATCATTCGCTCTCCTTTTTTTCTCTGCAAAAATGCCACTCACTTTTTTAGCCCTCTTCCTTCAAAAATAGCCAACTTTTCTTTTCTTTCTTTTTTCTCAAAAAAGAAAATTCCTCAAGCTTCCCCAGCCGAAGAAATAATAAACAAAGAACAGGAGAAAACTCCCATTTCCTTGTTGCTCCTAGAAGGCCAGGAACTTGTTGTTCTTGGCTGAATTCTGAAACGTCATTATTCATCGCCATCCCCTTGATAGCTTGAATATCTTGTTGCTTTTATAAGCTCATCACTCTTTTTTTCTGCTTAAATATTGGTTTATGTTTTGGTGTAGGACAATGCACCATAGTCTTGTAGGGTTCTTGATTGTCTCTCTTGGAATTCTGACCACCTTGGTCCATTCAAAGACTGATTCTGATGATGGTATGTACCGTACACCATTTGTGGATGCACTGAAATTCTAATTGATTTTACTTTACATTTTGTTTTGATTCTCATGGTAATTACCATAGTTGAATGAGGTAATGGTGTTTAGGAACTATATAACATTTTGTAAGGTTCCTTTCTCAGATAACATATATATGTCGGCTCTTAAGGTTGATCAGAGGTTGAAATTTCTGTGCATGTTTAACCTCAGGAGAGAATGTAATTTGATTTATTTAACACCATTCAAGGGTGATCTATGATCTACATTGCCTTTATCAATACCATAACCATTTGTTGTTTAATCAATGGATAGTGAAAGCTATTCTCTCTAAATGCAAATAACTTCTGATGAGGTGTTCTTAGTTTTCATAGATTGGATCTGTCAAGGCATATTTACAACTACTTCTTCATGTATATCTAGATAAACACATTCATTATGAAAATAATTATGCTGAAAATTTCATTTCAATACACAGTTGTAATGTTTGAATCAAGTTGAACCCTTTTTGAGGCTAAATAAATAATAGAAGAAAACCATAAGCTCAATTTTCACCTCCAATAGTCCAAT
>Ga0325400_1006010_pt1 | contig 11502 bp, 10 predicted proteins | sample PopdelMetagenome_2_FD_205662 | JGI IMG/M metagenome (GOLD analysis project Ga0325400, IMG submission 205662) | Populus deltoides microbial communities from Bellville, Georgia, United States - Xylem-PdKOR-R1 | ecosystem: Host-associated > Plants > Phyllosphere > Stem > Wood/Secondary xylem...
CTCTCTCTAACATCGTAGTAAAGTGCTTTCTTAAAAAAGAAACTGTACAGGCAGATCCTCCAGAACAATGGTTCATGGCTGTCTTTGCGCACACCACATCAATAGATCTCATTCTATGCGGAAGTGAATGGTCGTTGTAAGGGATGAGTGAGAGAGAAATGGGGAGTGTTTGGACAGTCCTCCCACCCACCATCTCTTCCCTTACACAATCCGAGATCCATGCAAAGATTGTCCGAGGCATGGATAATTTTGAAAGAACGGACCCCACGACATTATCTCCATATCTCAGGGGTCCCACAAATTCTCAAACGATAATGACCGTCAAATAAATATTTTTGACAACTAGATCTAGGAAAAACTTACAAGATTCCAAGATTGATGGCCTAAAAAGCTTTTTCTTTTTTAATTATTATTAACAGATATTTTATATACGACTTGTTTAATTTTATAAATTCTAAAATTAATAACTATATTAATAATTTCAAGATTTTTAGAATTCAAACTAATAACCAAGAAAACTAAAAAACCTTTTTGCTAATGCAAGAACTGGACCCCACTGTTCATGTTAAAAAATAAATAAATAACGAAAGCAAAAACAAAAATCACAATCCATTAACAACCCGTTCGCTTCGTTTACGAGTATTTTCATAAAGTATATTTATCATTAAAAGATATTAAATTTATGGTTTTTTAATGTTTTTTTTCAATAATTTTAGCAAAATAATACTAAAAATAGATAATATATTCTTCTACCGTAGAGCAGAGAGTACTACTTTCTACCTGGATCGTTGAGTAAATAAAAGGAGGGGGAGATGGACCCCATCAACCGAGAAATGATGACCACTGTATTAAATTGATTGATTGATCTCTCTCTCTCTCTCTCTCTCTCTGTTAGAGCTCGGAAGAGAAGACCAAACCCTCCCTTTCAAGATAGAAAAAAAAAAAAAAACGTAAAGAAGAGAAAAGCCCTTTACGAAACTCTCACTAGACACTACTACTCTCTCTCTCTCTCTCTCTCTGCTTCAGCTTCGCGTCAAAAGAAAAAATAAAAAAGAAAAACACAAACCCTCAAGAAACAAAAAGTAGTGTCCTTTTCATCAGCAAGGTTCACTTAACTTGTCTCATTCGTATCTCTCTCAAAAATCTTTACATGCCATAAGTGAGAGAGCTGAATTATTTTTATTTCTGAGATCTGAAAGGAAAGTTAGGGTTTTTATTTGGTGTGGAGGGGAGAGAAATGTGGGAGCTTGGGGATTAAAAAAGGAGAAGATCTGAGAAGTTCATGAAGCTGGCAAGGAGTGTTTTGTTTTGTTAAAGTGCAACTGGAAGTGGTTTTGGATGATAGTTGTTTTCAAGTTGAGCAAGTGTATTCTTGGTTTTACTGTTGGCGGTGGGAGGGTGGGTGGGGGGGGCTTTCTTCTTCGGTTAAATAATAATTGAAAGATATTATTGTTAGTGTTTGGTTTTTGAGGCTATTAATTAAAGACTGTATTTTGTTTTCCGGGTTCATTTTTTTTTATCTGAAGAATGAGACTTTCTTCTTCCTCATCTTCTACAACTGGGTTTAATCAGGTGACTCAAGAAGGTAAAAAAGACTCAAACTTTGGCGTGTTCTTCATTTTTTTACCGCTTTTCTTGCACTTGCATGCTAATTTTTACATGGGTTCCGTGCATGTTGTGCTTTGATAGAGCTTGATGTTGCTTTTATGTGAATATTTCAAGTTTTTACATTGAACATTGAAAATTGCTACATATTTGTGTGTTTATCCTGATTTCTTGCTATAATTGTTGATGTGCCATGCAAATTCATGCAATTGTGCGGGAATGTTTGTTTCTTCTGTAGGGGATAACAAATGTTTGAATTCTGAGCTATGGCATGCATGCGCGGGGCCTCTTGTGTCTCTGCCTCATGTTGGAAGCCGAGCTGTGTACTTTCCACAGGGTCACAGTGAACAGGTTAGTGAAATAACTTTGTTTGATTTCAAACTTGCTGTCAAAATTTAGTACTAGGAGAACACTTATACGCTATGCCTGACAACCTGACTTTGATATTAACTTATTCATCATTGAATGATACTCATACTGCATAATTTGTAGTTTTTAGGGGTTATTTCACGTATGTTGTTGTTGTAGAAGGGAAAAATCTTATATTTGGCAGGCTAGCACCTTGCATACACATGTAATTTTACTTTTGTAAATGGTAAAGAGATGTTTGGGCTTTTTTTTTTTTAATATCGCTTTGCATATATTCTTCTTTGTTGTCTGTAGTAAGTTGCATATTTGCTCTTTTTTCTGTGTAAACTAAGTGTCTTTTAAGTTCTGTATAAAGTCGTAGATGGCATATATCCTACTTTCATAGTGAGATATTAATGCTTCTTTAGCTAATCTCATGTACGCACAAGCATGTAATTTCTGTTTTTCACCACTCTGCTAGCATTTTAAAAGAGTCTTCCATTTTCTGTTTAGGTTGCTGCTTCAACCAACAAGGAAGTTGATGCTCACATCCCTAATTACCCAAGCTTACCTGCACAACTAATCTGCCAGCTTCACAATGTGACCATGCATGTAAGTGATTTGTTCTTAATCTGCTTCTGATTGGCATAAAATGCTGCTGTTGAACTCAAATGTTTTATGTTTTAACTACAGGCTGATGTTGAGACAGACGAAGTTTATGCTCAAATGACCTTGCAGCCCTTAAGTCCGGTATTTTTTATTCCTAGCTTGGATTTTGAGTTTCCTTGTCTTGTGCTGTTTTTCCTGCCTTGACGTACTTCTTTTCCAGGAAGATCAAAAAGATGCTTACCTATTGCCAGCAGAGCTAGGTACTGCCAGCAAACAACCGTCTAACTATTTCTGTAAGACATTGACTGCAAGTGATACTAGCACTCATGGAGGATTTTCTGTTCCTCGAAGAGCAGCTGAAAAAGTCTTTCCTCCTCTTGTGGGTCCCGCTTTCTTATTCACCTGTTTTTGTTTGCATGATGTTTCTGCAGGTTTTGAGCTCATTGCCATCATTCTTTATCAATTAATTTGTTTGTTCTGTTATGTTGCTCTTGTAGGATTTCAACCAGACACCTCCAGCTCAGGAACTAATAGCGAGAGATCTTCATGATAATGAGTGGAAATTCAGACATATATTTCGGGGTGAGTTTTTGTATAATGAAAATTTTCAAGATTGTGTTTTTGACATGTTTGGAACAATCATTTTTCAATATTGTTTGCCTGTTACCCTGTTTGCATTTTTTTTTCTTTCGCTCATCATGATTTAGCTGGGCTGTTTTCATATTTCTTTGAATTAGAAATCACCTTTGGATCTTTGGATATATAAGCAGTACCAGTGACATCTTTGACATTGTTGATTGCACACTTCTGAGGACCGAACTCCAAACCTGTAATAAAATCTCAGATAAAGTAGGAACACAAACAAATCCCTGAATGGGAAACTAGAGTGAATATTACTGAATGACAAAATAGATTGGATTCTCAATCAAGACTTCTTTACTAAGAGGCAAAACAAAACTAAGTATCCTAATATCAACTAAAATCTCGCCTAATTAAATAAAATTAAATTTTCAGGCACCAATCTTTGAAGTTTTGCTTTGTTCCCCATCACAAATTTAATAGATATGACAAGTTCATATGGCTGTTCTCAATCACCAAGTAAACAAAAATACTCTTGTTTACTTGGTGACTGTAAGTTGTACTTTGTAATTCTTATGTTCATAGCTTTATAATTATGGAATATGAAGATGGGAAAAGTCTCACTTGAAATTGAAGAAAAATACATATGCGGAGGTGCTTGTATTGATGAGATGGGATGGAAGATTGAGCTTCTATATCTTTCAGAACTTTTGTTCAATATTATCCTTTTCTTGTTTGGATTTGGAAATTAAATATGAAATTGAATGCTTGGTGAAAAATAAAGTAGCACTTTGATAAATGAATGCTTGCATATGTTACTGGCTTATCTTTACTGCTGGACAATGATGATCACTTTGGTAAAAAGTAATGTGAGTATAGTGGATATTCTTGCCAAAGTGATGAGAAGAAACTAGCAGGATGTTCGATTAGCAAATTCCAGCTTCTCATAACCTCTTTCCTGTGAATTTTCAGGACAACCCAAGAGGCATCTTCTTACAACAGGATGGAGTGTGTTTGTTAGTGCAAAGAGGCTTGTTGCTGGTGATTCTGTCCTTTTCATTTGGTAGGATATTTCTCAACCCTGACTAGATGATTTAACTTGCTTTTACAGCATGTTAACATGGATGGGTGTGTGGAGAATCAATCTGCCTAAGATACGCCACAATCTATCCTGATGGCAGCTTAAAAAGATTCAACAAAATGATCTCTGTTCTTTGATCTATATTTTTGGATGTGAACTATAGAGATTTAAACTAGAAGTATTCCACATGTACCCATTTTTTTGTAAGAGGGGACTAGCCAGGCTGTGTCCAATCCCTGCTTGCATACTGTATGTGCAATGCAGCTTTGTGGCAATCATCTTCCTTTTGGCTGACCTTAAATCTATTGAGGCTGGAAGTTGAATGGTCCTCAAATCCAGTGGCAATCACATTCTAATCAACATTTTTCTTTTGCCAGGAATGAGAAGAATCAATTACTCTTGGGTATTCGGCGAGCTAATCGTCCACAAACTGTTATGCCTTCATCAGTTTTATCAAGTGATAGCATGCACATAGGTCTTCTTGCTGCTGCAGCACATGCAGCAGCCACTAATAGCCGTTTTACAATATTTTATAATCCCAGGTAAAATATCTTCTAGTACAACATTGAAAATACTTTAATATTAGAATGTAAATATTGCTCATTTATGTTGTTTGATTGTAGGACTAGTCCTTCGGAATTTGTCATTCCCCTGGTCAAGTATATTAAAGCAGTATACCATACAAGGGTTTCGGTGGGCATGAGATTTAGGATGCTATTTGAAACAGAAGAGTCAAGTGTCCGCCGGTAAGTCTGCTAGCAGTTTGACATGGAATTGATTCTCTAGGACAAAGTCTTACTTTGTCATTTTGTTACTGGTAATTTGTTATGCTGTTGCGACTCTTTAATTTTGTTTACAATATTGCATGCTCAACTACTTTTTACATTCTTACAGAGCTATGTACCCAGCCACCCCTTTAATATGTTAAACTGCTGGTGCTTAGAGTAGTCTTAAAGTACCCTTGTTGCTTACTCATTGGCTTAGAGGTGCCTTAATTGCACTCTTATTTTCACTCTTATATGCAGTTTCTGCAATTTTTCTATTGAAGTGATGGAGATAACAAAAATTTTGGCCTGTAGTGCTTCGGGTATAATGAGATGCAATGTGGAATGGATTTGTGTAGTGCATCCTTCTCTTTTGTGTGGCATCTAAGAAGTCCCAGTGAGTGATGCCTAGGAGTCCCAGTGCTGTTCTAGATATTTCTATCCTTGGTCTAATTGCTCTCATTTTTCAGTTCCATTTTTTTAAGAAATGACACCTATCTTTGGCCTTCACCTGGTAGTTTAAAGTTTTCTGTCAAGTAACCATTTAAGATGTTAGAGCCTCTTAAACCTTGTGTTCAGGAGTTCATATTGTACTGACGCCCATAATTTATAAACTAATCCACGTTTCAAGTCTGATGGGATTTCATTTGAAGGTGCACGCAAACTATTTTAGCCTATATTTGGCTTTCATGTAATAGCCTGTGGTTTTGGGTTGAGTGGTCATTTGATAAGTTTGAGCTATTTTCTTATAGACTTGCGTTTTCAATTCTTTTTTTTTTAATTGCTACACCACCTATACCAGATTAAATTAGCGTTTTAATTGTGTACTAATTGCTCAGATTGCTTGTACATCATCGTTTCCAATTTTACTCCTATTTCATTTGCTGGCTCATTTTCTCAGCTGACTTCACTCAACTTGCTCACTTTTTTATACATTTTACCTCTTCTTTTAAGTTTAATGATGGATCAATACTTCTCTTTTGGAGTTCGTAAACACAAAAGCTTCATAATCATGTGATTATAATTACGTGGGATGCTATTTTATGGCGTAAAGTACAAATTGGACTTCCAGAACATTGCGTTCCTGGTTTGTTGCCTTTGCCCCAGAGTTGACAGCCAAGGAAGGGACGCGTATTCAGTCAAAACAAATTTTGCTGCAGATGTGCTAAAACCAAAATTTCCAACAGAAATGCAAATTGTCTTTCACGTTAAACCAAGGTGATTGATGGATGCAGACTGTAAGAAGGATGAAAATGAAATATGCATCATGTATAGTGATGGACAGCTGCTGAAAATGTTATGGAATACCATTTATAGTCTCTCCAATGATATAGTTGTCGGGGAACATTTGAGACAATACCACTCTTCTGACTCTTAAAACTAAACCTGGTCTCCCCCCCTAATTCCTCGCACCTGGGTCTCAATTCATCATCAGTTTGTTTCGAGTTAGATCTTCTGTTGTCTTGTCTGAAACTATCAGTATAGTTATTTTTATGCATTGTGGCAGTTAGATATTTGGAATCTTTATTTTCATAGGGTTCATAAGCTAATATTGCTGTCTCTTTATTTTTTGTGCCACGTCTCCTTTGTCTTATTTTTACACTTCCATTTTCCCAGATGCATTTTTTTTTCCTGCCACTTTCAACAGTTTCCTGTGATGTCTACTGACTCCATTATGTTTGATTCCAGGTACATGGGTACTATAACTGGTATTAGTGATTTAGATCCTGCTCGGTGGCCAAATTCACATTGGCGCTCTGTCAAGGTTTGGCGGAACTTCATTGTTTTTTGTACTTGTATCTGTGAAGCCCTTTTTTTAATGATTTATTCAGAGTTTTTCTTTATTGTGCAATTTTAAACGACTTTTTTACTGCTAATTTAGGTTGGCTGGGATGAATCCACTGCAGGGGAGAGGCAGCCAAGAGTGTCTTTGTGGGAGATTGAGCCGTTAACTACATTCCCAATGTATCCATCTGCCTTCTCTATGAGACTGAAAAGGCCATGGCCATCTGGGCTACCGTCTTTCCATGGTATGTGTCGTTGCTGTTCATTGCTAGGAAGTAAGATGTTATCTTCACGAATCAAATGTTAAGTTTGACACTTAAATGATCCTTCTTTCCCTCCTGAATCTTCCAAAAGCAGGTCTGAAAGATGATGATTTGAGCATTAATTCACCAATGATGTGGCTTCAAGGAGGGGTTGGAGATCTGGGAGTTCATTCTCTGAACTTCCAGAACTTTGGTGTAGCTCCCTGGATCCAGCCAAGGTTTGAAACTTCTATGCCAGCTCTACAACCTGATGTGTACCAAACAATGGCAGCTGCTGCACTTCAAGAAATGCGAACAGTGGAATCTTCCAAACTAGCATCTCAATCTCTTTTGCAGTTCCAGCAATCTCAAAATTTATCTACTGGGCCTGCTGCTTTGGTTCAGAGGCAGATGTTGCAGCAGTCAAATCTTCAGAACGCTTTTCTTCAGAACTTTCAAGAAAACCAGGCTTCAACACAGGCCCAGCTACTGCAACAACAGTTGCAGCAGCGCATTCAGTATACTGATCAGCAGCAGCAACGGCATCAACCCCAGCAGCAGCAGCAGCAGCAGCATCAGCATCAGCATCAGCATGTTCAACAGCCTAAACAACTGAATGAATTGTCTGCTCAGCAGCAGATCCCAAATGTAATTTCAGCTCTGCCTCATCTTACATCAGTTGCACCATCCCACTCTCCATCTTTGCAGGCGATTCCTTCCCAGTGCCAGCAGCAGGCCTTTTCAGAACCACTTGGGAACCCAATTGCTGCATCTGGAGTTTCTTCAGTCCCCAGTATCATGGGTTCATTACCCCAGGATAGGGGTCACTTGCTTAACTCAAATGGATCCAACCCTGTCAGCTCTTCTGCCTTATTATCAAAGCAAGCAGCATTTGGTCCTCAACTTTCTTCTGGAGCTGCTCCTGGTGTGCTACCCCAGGTGGAACAGTTGGGAACTACACAATCAGCTGTGTCTGATCTTGCTACCTTGCTAGCTCCATTCTCTGGAAGAGAGTACTCTACCTATCAAGGTGCTAATGATCCGCAAAACAATCTGCTGTTTGGAGTTAACATTGACTCTTCTACATTCATGCTTCAGCATGGTATACCAAACCTGAGAAACATTGGCACTGAAAATGATCCGTTGTCTATGCCATTCACTGCTTCAACTTTTACAAGTGCTACTGGAAGTGATATTCCACTTACTTCAGACATGACAGCTTCAAGTTGCGTAGATGAATCAGGTTTCTTACAATCCTCTGAAAATGTGGATCAAGTAAACCCTTCAACAAGAACCTTTGTGAAGGTAATTTTTTATCCTTATGTGTGTGCATATAGAAATGTATGCATACATAAAGTGGCTATATAGGTCTTCAATTTGCAACTATATCTTATGATAACAAACAAATTGGTATATATGTAGAAGGTCTGCCATTAATAACATTAGGTCATGCACAGTATGAAAATTCAATCTGACTTATGGAAATTGTTGTAAATAATTCAAGGCATGCTGAAGTAGTATCATAAACAATCATGGTTGCCATCTGGATAAAAGCACCCATTCCCTTCTCTTTTCATTGCCATTTGATTGTGTACTGTTTAAGTAATCTTGACATGGTTTATGTGATGTACAACCTATGAAGCAGTAAATGAATATCTCCTTGTATCTGAAAGTGCTTTAATTTTAATGAGCTATATTGTACAAGTATCGGTATTTGGTACAAATCTTTTTTGAAAGGAGGGTGTTCACGGTTTTGGTGCTTCAGTCTGCAACAAGTAATTGTAATTCGCCTCTATGTAGTCTGTGTTTCATGGAGCTATCATTTTGTTACTTGATAAAAATACTCTAATTTTAACAGGTTCACAAATCAGGGTCCTATGGGCGATCACTAGACATTTCCAAGTTCAGCAGCTATGATGAGCTGCGCAGTGAGCTTGCTCGTTTGTTTTGCCTAGAAGGCCAATTAGAGGACCCACAGAGATCAGGCTGGCAGCTTGTATTTGTTGACCGGGAGAATGATGTGCTTCTCCTTGGTGATGATCCTTGGCAGTAAGTCCTTGAAATGTTTCTGGCATTCTTTTATTTTTTTTATATATAAATAGTTTTCCAAAATGGCTATTTAGGACAAAATACTCGAGACAATTCTATAATCACCTTTTCCATTAGGTCGCTTTGATGACTAGTAGTGCTTGGGCTCCATAGCTCTTCATTGCTCTTTTGATTACACCAATTCTCAAGGTTCTGTTTCGGAGCCATGTATATGTTCCATTTCTTATGGTGTTCCTTCATTGATCTTCAGTTTAATTGTTCACTAACTGTATATGCTTTTGTTTTTTCTTTGAAAATCTAGTTGTTGTATATACTTGGGTGTTAAAAATGTGGGGTGGTCCTGGATGCTTATTCTTACTGGTCAAGTAGAGGTAATAACTACAGAGAATAAATCTTATCTAAAAGAAAAACGAGAAAACATACTTCCTGGTCCTAGCAGTCCATGCACACTTGTGACGAGGACATAAATTTATTCTTCAACTTCAATGGAATCAATATATGAGAGTACAAGTGTGACTGAACCTCTTGGGAGGCATTTGCATGATTATTTCTTGTTACGTGAGAAATCTGTTTGCTTGTTGCTGGCATGTATACGTCTAATCTAATTGGTTTACAATTCATTGCTGATGAACATCTTTTTCCAGGGAATTTGTGAACAATGTCTGGTATATCAAGATCCTATCTCCCCTTGAAGTGCAACAAATGGGTAAAGAAGGTCTCACTTCTGCAGCTTCTGTGCCAAGCCAAAAGCTTTCTAATAGCACCGGCGATGGCTACATGAATAGGCAGGATTTTAGAAACTCAAGCAATCCTGATGGCTACTTGAATAGGCAGGATTTTAGAAACTCGAGCAATGGGATTGCATCCATGGGGTCTCTTGACTACCAAGGCAGATGCTCATAAAACCAGAAATCAAATGAAAATTAATTGTGATGTGAGTAACTATTTTATTGTGACTGTTATACATCTACTGAGCAGTAATGCTCTTACTTTTTCCCGGTGGGTAAAGTGTTGTGCATGGTCAAGTTTATCCTGCATATTACTGTAAATTGTAATTTAATATAGGAGACCATCTCTTATCACTATACTATGAACGTCATGAAAGCGTTAGGAGAATGGCAGCATAGTGGTTTGTTTGTTACCCTTCCCGTGACTTGTGAGATGATCCTGATATTTTAAAATATTGAGCTTGGTCAGCATTTTCATTTCAGTTTGTGATTCGTAAATACCCCGTGATTCGTTTCATTTCATGTTTGAGTAATTAGCATTTCTATTTTGAAACAACTTGGTGCACTTTCTAGTAGATGAACTAGTAATTCTGTAGTTTTGGATTGATAAACCGCCGTCCTTTTTCCGGGGTGGTGGCTGGGGATCGTAGTGGTCTGGTCAGTTCACTAGACAATCTTGCACGCAACTGTTGCTAGATGTCTTGAACGATCCAGGGTGAGGCTTCAAGTCTTTTCATTTTCAAGTAGAACTGGGAAATTAAGATCTTCCACCCACTTGAATGAATCTGACACAGTTTGTTTAAGATCATGTTACTGGATAAGGTTTCTTAAATACTTGTATGCAAGCCGTGCTCGTCTTTTAACTCTCTGGTTTGATGGGTTTAATTCTTGTATTGCTTCAACTAATTCGAGGAAGTGCTGTGAAAGTCTCTCCTCCTGTTGTTTACTTGTTAACAAATAACGATCTGCAACACTTCACCAATATTTTTTAGTAACCAAATAAATAGAAAATATATTAGTTATGAAAGTTTAAAGGAAAATCTTTTGAGAACTCTTTGAAGGATAAAAATCCTTCGAAACAGTCAAACTCATTTTTAACTAGTTCGAAACATGCCATACTTTTTTATCACAAAAGCTTGCTAGTATACTTAATAATTTCTGAACTGTTGATATTTTAACTGGATCATCCAGTTTTTAAAATTTTAGAGATCAAACCTCCTTAAAAATTTCGTATACACTCCTCGTGTGAGGAGTGTGTTAAGAGTATAAGCTATATAATTTTGTATAAATTTCCTAGCTAGTTAATTGTCTTTTGAAGTATTAACTTTTCTTCGGACTTAACTTTTTTTATAGACATATCTTATATGATAATAATAATAATAATTTTGAAGCTTTCTAGTCTGTTGCGTCGGTAATAAACTGCTAACTTGTTCTATAAAAAGACTGATAAAATTATTTTTTGATAATTTCTTATATTAACTAAACTAATTAGATAATTACAAAGAAAATCTAGATAAAGTTCTGTCATAAACAAATTATGTTCTTACCTAGCAAAATGAAATTTAGATTCTAGATTGCTCAACCTTTAACCAGTTGTAGCAGGAATTCCCTTACTGTATCTTCCAATTAAGGGTACTGGAGTGAGTCACGAAACCCCATTAAAAGAGGAAGAGAAACGGGAAAAGGAAGAAAATGCTTCCGAGCAGTGCAGT
>Ga0325400_1006020_pt1 | contig 11492 bp, 3 predicted proteins | sample PopdelMetagenome_2_FD_205662 | JGI IMG/M metagenome (GOLD analysis project Ga0325400, IMG submission 205662) | Populus deltoides microbial communities from Bellville, Georgia, United States - Xylem-PdKOR-R1 | ecosystem: Host-associated > Plants > Phyllosphere > Stem > Wood/Secondary xylem...
TTTTTTTTATCTAAAACCCTTCCATTCTGATCAAAGGGCCAAGATTGATCAATCTTTGATTGAATCCAACAAAAAAACTTAGCAAAATCCTATAAATAACCCCTTAAAATCAGAGTTGAGAAGGAGGGGGAAAAAAGAGAAAATAAGGAGTAATATTGAGAAAATACCCAGGGTTTAAAAGCCTAGCATAAGGGTTAATTTAGTTTTGAGAGGGCACTAAGTTTGTAGAAGTAAAACTTTACAAAAGAGAGCAAAGAAGGCAGTAGTTGTTCTAGGGTTTTAAAGGTATATTTTCTAACCTAAAAGTGGATTTCATGTGGCCTACTTATGGAGATTTTGGTTTTCATTTGGTCTGCATTTATGTTTGCAAATAGGGTGATGCTTAAAAAGTAAGAGTTGTGTTTGTTTTTTTCTTATTGCTATGATTTTGATTATACGGTTTGATGTTTGTTTTTAGGGTGTGTTTGATATTTTTAATGTGACAAAAGCTTCCTAGTTAGGTTAGTTTTGATAAAACATTGTTTGTTTGTTTGTTTGTTTGTTTTGTTTTATTTGATTAATGCATTGTGAAGCAATTTTATTTGATTAAGGCTTGTTCATGACCAAAAATATGTTTAAGAAACTAATTTTGAATCCAAATAGCATAGATATATAGGCTAGATAAGATTTGACAGTTTTAAAAATTGAAACTCCATGCATGTTATTGATGATTTGATGTTATTTGTTAGTTCTTTGGATTCAACTATACTCAGTATTGCTAATGTGGTTTGTAAGGACCAAAAACAATGTGTTTAGAGGCCTAGAAGGCCAAATCTGGGTTTTGGCAATAGTTCTTCAATGGAAATTTTCCGGATTCTAGGTTCATGTTCTTCGAATGAACTTTGCCTTAGCCTCTTGTTTTGGGTTAAATCTTGGCACAAACATGTTAGCTTGTCATCTTTAGCAATTAATATAGGGTTAAAACACATCAATAACACGTAATCATGCATTTAAATTCTAGGGTTCTTTCGACTGCCCAAACACAATTTGATTAAACCGTGGTTTTTTAGTGTTAATTAAAGAAAATGGATGCTTGATTCTTGATTCTTGATCTATGAATGATTATGAACAACACCTTGCCCTTGATTGCATGGAAACTTGATTGGTTTGTGATTTGTGTTTACTGAGTTTCGGTTTGAATGTTCATCGTGTTCTTCATGTTATTAGTGTTTGATCTGTTTTTATCCAAAAAAATTATGTTTTTGTGTTTTTTTTTTAGATTTCATATGTTTTTGGTTTAATTATTTGTTTTATTTTACTTTCAAGTCAAACCATGGTTTTTTATTCGGTTCAGGGTTGCACCAGTGTTTTTGAGTCAACCCGATTGGTTTTGTTTGGGGTCGTGTACTAAAGCTTTGTTTGGTTGGTTACTTTTTTGTTGAGGAATGTTTTGTCTAAGGGGTTGTTTGGCAAACAAACACTCACCCTTAGGTCTATTTTGACAGTTTTGCTTTGAATCAAAAGTGGTTTTTTATAAAACATGCCCCAAATAAATTCCTAAAAATTCTAAAAAAAATCAAAGACCAATTTAAAATTATTTGTAGGTCCCTCGCATATTTTTTTAGCAATTGTATTTAATATAAGAGTTGTAAACTTACATTATAAGATGTTGATCTAGTATTAAAATATCCATTTTTCGTTGAAATCTCAAAAATTTCCAAAATTTCTAAAAAAAAATTCTTATTTCAAAAATACAAAAAATATATTTTATTTGGTGTGCATTCGGCTAAGTCTCTCAAAAGATAAAAATTATATTTTGCTTAAAATAATATATAAACATATGGCATGATTTAACATTTCTTATACATAAAAATTTAAAAAATATTTTTGCATGTAGTTTTGGATTTAATAGCTAGTTTAATGAATCCATGAGAACTTGACCAATATTTCAATAACCCCCTAAAATTTTTAATTCATGAAAATTAATGGTTAGCATTTAAATACTAGAAGTTGACTTAAAAATTCCCATAATTATTTCGAGTATTCACCAATTTTAATTTGGAATATTTTTCACCACAACATACGAGCTGTGGTAAACTCTTTCACCTTCCAGGATAGGTAAACCCTATCTGGGCACCTATATGGATTCTTTCCATAAAAAATTATTTGGGCATACGGACCTATAATGAATTTGAAACGCCAGATTTATTCATGAGAATAAATTTTTATTTTAATCCATAGACGAACCATCAGTTGAGAATCCATCAACACCTTTAAACCATATCCAGATCACATAATACTGCTTACCTAAGGTAAGGTACGTTAGGGGTGCTAATATCTTCCCTAGTCACAACTAATTCCTTACCCTAAAATTTCATATAAGATCAGTCTATCTAGGTCTCTTAGTGATCCTGAATCAAACAACTAGGTGATGACTTCTTGATCATGATGTTGCAACGTTGTGTGCACACGTAAGGACTATGCATGCTTGTATATCAAGGGGGTCTTTTTTTTGCTAACAAGGTTCTTCTTGGTTTTGATGATGATGTTATTCTTTGGCTTGATACTGATTTGTTAACCTTAGAAAATGTTTTTCATAATACAGATTTGAGGTCGAATCTTTTTAAAGAAATGAAGGATGATACGAACCAAGCCATGTCCGAATTTGGTCTTAAAATATTTGCTAACTAGTTTTGCGAGATTAAGAATATCTCTTAAACCATACATCAGAACGAGCTGAAATTTTACAGGGAGATAATAGACACATGAATATATATTTTAATAAATTTTTAGTTCAAATGGAGTTCGAGAATATTTTATTTCAATGGGTCAAAGTTACTAGACAAATCTTATCAAATCTGTCAAACTAGAACTTTGTATATTGTTTGTGACATATATGGATATACAAGTGGAATTTTATTTTGATTCAAGTTGGAGAATAAACGTGAGTTTTTTTTTAGCAAAACAACCTTTTTTCTAGGGACAAAAATCATACACTGACTTATCGAAGATTGACTGCCTTCATGGTGTCATTTGCATACTTAAGATTTTTAGATACAAGGTTATATATAGGTCCAAGTTTTTTTTTTTTTTTTCAATACCTTTGGTTCTTAGATACAAGGTTATATTTGGGTCAAAGTTCTATCAAACATGATTCCCGGCTTTCCAGGTTGTTATCTACGTTGTTGGGGTTGCTTGACCGCGTGATCAAGAGGTTCGCATCATATTTGCTTTCTATAAGGTTTACATGATCTCATTACTATGGTCGCATATTTGATAGGTTAACCTAAATTGATCCAATATTTAATCGTCTTAATAGTTGAAAAAATTATCTTCCAATATATTATCATGTCAATATTTAAAAAAGATTTCATTCAATGTGCATCATATTTTGAGTTCATAAATATATATTTTTTTATTAAAATTATGTTAGCCGAGCTTTAATTTTTTTACCAAAAAAATTGTTTCAACATGTAACTTCGCACCAATCTTTTCAAAAACCACAAGAAAACGGTGCCGGATAATAGACCCTAGTAAAAGCCACATGGCAAAAATTAAAGAAAAAACAATTCAACAAAGTAAATTAGGTGTTGTTTGGGAACGCGGCTCAAACGACTTTTTACAAAAAAAAAACTGATTTTTTAAATATTTTTAAATTGTTTTGATGTGCTGAAATCAAAACTAAATTTTAAAATATAAAATTTTAATATTATTTTAATATAATTTTAAGAAAAAAACACCTTACAAACTTTTTAGATTATTTTGATGTACTGATATCAAAAATAAATTTTAAAATAAAATTTTAATATTATTTTTATACAATTTTAAGAAAAAAACATTTTAAAAACTTTTTAGATTAAATTTTAAAAAATAAAATTTTTATATTATTTTTATATAATTTGTTTTTTTTTTTTAAATAAAATCTACAACAATAGCAAACAATACCGTACTCGACAAAAATGTCCCTGCTGTTGCGTAACCCTATAAATGCTCCTATAAATCCTATAAATGCTTTTAGGAGAAGAAGCCACTAGAGAGGAGGAGAAGAAAGAGCGGGATGGTTTAGTCTCTTTACGGCATTTGTTTCAACCATACGCCCTCCTTTTTCTTCCTCCTCCTCCATGGATGGTGACGTGGGCCCCCCTGTTCCCACCGTGGAATCTCCTCTTGAACTCACCCCCGTTGGATCTCCTGAGGTCGACGTCCACGCACTGCCGTCTGATGAAGATCATGATCCGGATCATGATCGCGAACACGAGCAGTCATCTGGTCCTACCGTTCAAACTGTGGATCTCAAGCATAAAATCATTAAGCAGGCAAGCACTCTTTTCTATTTCTTATATATATATATATATATATATATATATATATATATATTGTTTGCTGTTTGGCAATAATTTAATTTAGTATATTTTTTTCTTTTGAATTTCTTTCAATTACAATTGTGGTTAAGAAGTCTTAATTATTGCATAATACTCAACTTGCGAATGAAGTTACTGAATTACAACTCCTAAATTATTGTTTTGCAGGTGGAATATTATTTTAGTGATGAGAATTTGCCTACCGACAAGTATATGATAAGTTTGATAAAGAAGAACAAAGAAGGCTTTGGTAAATAGTTTGTTTTTCCCTTTTTAATGTCTATAGCTTGTCAATTGATAAATTTGTTAACGGGTTAGAGAGAAACGGAGAACCTTCTGTAGCTGGTGAAGTAGAAAATATAGCTAATGAGTGAATTGAGTAATGATTGCTAATATATCTTTAATTATTAATTAATAAATAATCTAAAGTGCTTATTTCAGTTCCAATATTATTTACTTGAATTGCCATCGGCTCACTTCTCTGGTCTGGTTCCATTGTTATAGTGCTCCCTGTTTATGTGGAAGACATAAAGAGTGACGAAGGGGTTGTTTTTTTAGAATTGTATTGCTTACCTTTTATCTTGATTATGCCAAGAAATAAATAAATAAAATCATGCTAGGTTAGTGATATGGCTATGCATGTAAATTTAGTGATAATGAAGTTGGACATCAATGTCTGCTTTCTATCTTCTAACTGCCTTCTGAAACTCTTTTGCCATGCAGTGCCATGATTTTTTCTTCTTCTTGGAGTTATGAATTTACCCTCTTGCTGCTTCGATACAAGACCATCTCCCTGTTTTATTTATAATTTTACTCGTATGATATAGTTGTTTCTCCATTTGCAAATTCTATCCTTTCTCTCCTTTATATGTTGTAACTACACAACAATTTTGATGATTTTGTTTGTACATTTGAATTAACCATCTTCATACTTGTGGAATTGGGAGTCTGCTTGCACTACTTCATCAAAGTATGAAATGATCTGAGTTGGAGAATGGTTTCCCTTGGCTTTTGTAGACAATCTTGTTATGATTTAGGCTTCTAAATATTGCTAATTGTTCATACATGTTACCTTGATGTTTTTCATGTAATAGTTATACACATTCATGGTAAGTTTTTTCTTGCAGTTCCTATCACAGTTATTGCTTCTTTTAGGAAAATGAAGAAGCTTACTCAAGACTCCACATTTATTGTGGCTGCGCTTAGGGAGTCTTCCATTCTTGTAAGAAGCTTCATCTTCTCCCTTTCTTTTATGTCATGCTTATGGAATTTGGATTTTGTGGACAGAAAAAAGTTTGCTTGTCACAAATTTATTTGCCTTAATCTACAGGTTGTAAATTCAGATGGAAAGAAGGTGAAGCGCCTTGATCCTTTTCATTTTGCTGAGGTTAAGGATCCTAAGGTATTTTAATGAACTTGATCTCCCCCCCACCCCCAATCACTTGGACTGGCATTATAATAAAACTTTGAGCATCTAATTTGTGGACCCTAGCTTTGCACTGTTCTGGTTGAGAATCTTCCAGAGGATCACTCATTGAACAACCTCCAGAGAATATTTGGTGCTGCTGGAAAGTAATCTTTTTAATTCTAGTCCTTTATTTTGCTTTCTTATTGCCTTATAGGTGGGTCTGTTCATTCTAAAAGTTGTTGTTTGCAACTTTCAGGATAAAGAATATTTCCATCCGTGATCCACTAGCTGTGGAAAAGTCTAAGAAAGGAAGTAAAACAGATATTTTGATCAGTAGCAAGGTATGGATTATGGAACTGTATTCATCTGAAGGATTGTTGCATTGAACTCGTTCTTTATTACAAGAATGGTATATTATCATTGGCTACTTCTTTAGCTGCTTCATCTTTACTCTTATTCATCATCTGCTTTAATCTTCATTTCCTCCTTTTACCTTTTTCTGCCTTTTGATTTCTATTGTGATTTGACAAAGAATGCAGCTTATCAATATGAAGTTTAGGAGATGAATTCTAGAATAGTGTATGAGCATTTTACTTATCTTATTGAGAGGTACACTAGGTAATATTCTAAAGCGAGCATTTATGTTCTGCAAGAATAAGATTTGTATCGGGTTTAGGTGAGTGACCATTGTTTGGAATGAGCTTCAATGGGCAGACTTGTAGTGCTTTGTTTTTGCCCATGGGAACGTGTAGTTGGTGCCTTACATGAGACTGTTGGGTTCCAAAAACATAATATAAAATCTTAGCTCTAGTTGTGAGGACATTACAGCAATGATTTTTGGATATGCAAATGGTAGTTTCCGACTGTGAGATGTGTTAAGGTTGTTGTGTCTCCGACCTTTTTGTTTGGTTCTTGTCAAATTTGGTCACTGCTGATACTTTTTTATTGTAGCTATTGACTTTCTGTGGATAAAGTGATTTCCTTTAGATTATCCTTTTTGAGTTTCATAAGACAACTTCAAGTGAGCTTTAGCCACAATGATCCTTATGTTAGCTACAATCCCTGCATTTTTGTTTTTGTAACATCATGTTGCTGCTCATAAAGATTTTTTTTTTCTTTTTTTCAAATCTATTTATGGACATCTTGTTTAGTTATCTAGTTTGGGACTAAGGCATGGTTGTTGTTGTTGTTGTTTTATGGACATTTTGTTTGCTAATATTAAACTAATTTTTTTGCTATCAATCCCTTTTCTGGTTTCTGTGTGTAGGTGCATGCCTTTGTGGAGTATGATACTGTAGAGGCTGCTGAGAAAGCTGTGAGTGCTGTTGTGTAAAATCTATTGCTTTTTGCTTAAGGTGCTTGATTGTATAATTCTAATGCTCAGTACTTTCTGGTAATTGGATCAGGTGGCAACTTTAAATAACGAACAGGATTGGAGAAATGGCATGCGGGTCAAGCATCTTAATCAAATGGTAAGTGATATTGCTCCTTATTATTAACAACAAGCGGTAGTATTGTTAAGCTTTCTTGCTCCAGGCAAAGCATGGGCAGAGAAGACAAGTCTGGAGGGAACCTGATTCTGAGAAAAATCGCAAAGGTCGTGGGACTAATCTAGCAGGAGATGTGGAGAAGCATGATTCAAGTGAGCATCATGATGATACACCTGTTGAAGAGGTTAGAGATGATTGCCTTCTTTTTTAGTCATTAATAATCTTTTTTTCTATAGAAGTCCTTGATAACTTGATGTGCTAGTCAAGTTATATTGTTGTTTGAACCAAACTATCAACCAGAGATTACAACTCTGCCTCTCAAGGATATTACACCTCTATTATAGTAAATGCAATAGAGATTTCATTTTTCCCTTAGAAAGAGCATTTCTAGTGGATGTTGAAATTCCACAGAGAATTTAGATTGGGTTACTGTTTCTTCCTTCACTGATTGATTATATGAAAGCATTCCTATACGAAGGAAGTTTAAAATCTCCTTTAAGGATATCTATGAGAAGAATGAACATGAAAAATAACTACAAATATTGATAGAATGAACATGAATTGTGATGATAATTGTTTTCATAAGAAATGAAATTGAGAGAATTGGATGTCTAAGAAAATGTTGTCTTCGTGCCTGTTTCATCAAATATCATTTCAGGATGGGGAGCATATATCCAAGGAGAAAAATGGTCAGCAAGGTGGAAATCGAGGGCGATCAAGAAAGAACAAATTTCGTGTTACAAATGGGATGGGTATTTAGACTGGCCACTTTTTATTTTCTTTTTTCCTCCTTTTTTATTTTACTAGTTACTTTGGCACATGCGATGTTCAAGTTTTTTTTTTTAAAAAAAAAAATAGTTAAATAACCAAATACAAGAATTTCACATTAGAAATATATTCATATGATTTAGAAAAGCTTAAAAGTGAAAAATATTAGTTTAGTAATTGATAAATTAATTAATAGTGTTTAAAATATCAGGTTCTGTTAAAATATAATTATTATATGTCATTCTCTTTCCTGTGCTATCGGCAGTGTTTTTATTTCTTAACATCTTCTTTTTCATATTTCTTGCAAACCTATACACACCTATTTTAACAACAAAAAAAAGTCTTTCCTAAATTAATTTAATTTTTTCTTTTATTTTTTCTTCCCACATTTACAAAATTTTAGTTTGTGAAACACATTTATTCAACCAATAATAAAAAAAATTACATGTCTAACGTTTTGGGCCTTGTTTATTCAATGTATTAAGAGAGAGATTAAACTATACTTGAATAGAGATAAGTATGCATTATTTAATCACCATTCAAGAATCTTATTGACACAAAAATGTAAGAAATTATTTTCAAACCATGAAATTCATCGGTAATTGTTTGAGGCCTTGTTTGTTTGATGAAATGTTTTCTTGAAAAGCACTTTCCTTATTTTCTCATATTTAGTTACATTGTGAAAATTGATCAACGACATTCACTTTTTGGTTAAAGAAAACATAAGCTTTAGATGGAGGAAAGTGTTTTCCGGTTTAAAAGATTAGAAAGACTTTTCATGAAAGACCCAGAAACTAAAGGGGTATGATACTTCATTATTCTTTTATATATATAAACAATAATTTATTAATAAAACACTTTAAAATATAATATTATATAGAAAATAATATATTAGGGTATATTAATATACAATATAAAAGTATATTAATTTGATATATTAGTGCATATGATACTTTAATTTATATAATATTACTAGAAAATACATTTGAATACGAAACATGTTATATTATACAATACTTGTTCATTTTAAATCATGTAAACTGTGTTATATTTTTCTACGAACACCAAAAAATGGTTATATATCTATAATATTATATTTAAAATATTTATATTATATGTATAGTTACATTTTATAAAATAAACTATATATAAATATATGATATAATAAAAAAAAATCACCACTATTTTTTTATCTCATTCTTTTCTTGTAAGTGGTCAAATAGTTAAATTTAATATTCTATACGTGTTAAGATGAACTTGAAAAAAAAAAAAAAACATTAATAAGTGATTTTCCAGCTCATTTTTCATAGCATAACTAAACACTATAAAACATTTTCTAGCTTATTTTTCATAATATTGTCAAATATCGAAAAATAATTCATTTTCTATAACTTCACTTTTCATGGAAACTACTTTTTAAAAGGAAACTATTTTATGGCAAACAAACGAAGCCTTAATAATATTGGCTGGTTTTATAAAGTATGTCTATGAATTTCTTTAGGTCACTCACCAATTATAAATAGGAACGAAACTTTTGAAATTGAAATTAATGAACACTTGGAAGCTTAAAAGAAGATAAAAAGAAGTAAATGCTTATAAATTTCTGTTTTTAAATCGGGAAGTTTGTGAGGCAAAGAGCTGGAGAAAAAATTAGTTAGGGTTTTTTGGCTATGTCTGTAATGGTGTATAAAAGTATATGAAAATAGATTGAACAGTTCAATTGAGAAGGCAACATGATTTTTTAAACTTCTAAGGGAGAAGAAAGAGTTTGCTTATTTAACTTTCTCGATGTAGTTCATGTGAAAATGTAATATATAGATTACTGCTCAATTTTATTAGAAAACCTATTATGTTCATGAAATTATAACAAGTGTAAGGATATCTTGCATTTATACATAACAATGAATTGGTATCATTTGTTTTATTTTTACCAGGCCATGGAACTACATCCTATAATGCTGTTGAATTCTCGAAAGCACCTCCCGGGCCAAAAATGCCTGATGGAACCAGGGGATTCACGGTGGGACGAGGCCGACCTCCCATACCTAATCAAAGCTAGGAAATCGTATGACAGTTACACTTGTATAAAATGTGCCTTGTAACTTGTGGTTTGCAGTAGCATGGGAGATGGAAGTGGTGTTTGAATTGCATGGAAGGATAACTATCCTAATCTCTCTCTGCTGGATTGTTGGTTGATCTTATGGGTGCCATTTTGATTGCGAACTATCAAGTACAGGCTCATGTTCTGTGCTTGCGTATTGGTAGAAACGCAACCCTTTAGGAGTTGTAGTACTACATACATTTGACTCGTTGATACGTGTTCTCTAAATGTATTGTTCTGGAAAGCAATTGTTTGGAAACACAGCGCCTGGTTTGATGTGGTATAATACCTCTTGTTCTGTGTTAAAATGTATTTTCTGGGATTCTCTGTGATTGATCCTGCTCAAAGGAACATTGATTAAAGGCACGAGGAGCGCACTCTTGAGTAACAGATTTCGTCAGGGCAGATCACCAGGAACAAGATTTGACTTGTCATTTTGGCTCGGTGATCGCCCTAGCTCTTGTCAAGTAATTCGCCTGTGTCCCGGAATGTGCTGGCCGGCAAATGAGGTTAACAGAAAATCACAAGGTATGAAATTTTAAAACCAAAACATGGTTCTGCACCGCACCCAATGCGTGAGCTCCGTGCATGCTATCTTCCCCTTGGAAGAAAATTAAAATAAAAACAAAAACATGACAACGTCAACCCATATCAAAACTAGTTACAACTTGAATATAAATTAATGAGATAATATGGTTGCAAACACACCCTCGATAAAATATCTTAACCCACTTGTTAGGTTTTTTTTATTTTTAACCAAAATGTCTATTAAAAAAATTATTAAATTTTATAAAAATCATGACACATAGCAAATTAAACAGTATAAGTTCATCTAATATATTATTATTTTAATATTAAAAAAATATTATTTTAATTTATTTTTAAATCAATTTATGAGTTTTCTAAAATGTTTTATGAATGTCAAGTAAAATAAATCATATCAAGACAAACTTATATATAATTTAATTTTAAATTTATTATTTTTAAAATTAAATAAATAACGATGAAAATAATTTATATATAATTTAATTTTAAATTTTCTACTTTTAAAATTAGCTCTCTATATCAAATTTAATAATAATAAAAAAAATCTAATATTTTTGTTTACATTAAAAAATATTTTCATCTGGCACTAAACTAGTGATAACATTAGCAGGATGAGGAGGAGGGTGGTCTCAAGCAGGGCAATAACAGACCTTGTCAAATGTTGCGGGAATTTCGAAGCAGAATTTATATCACGTCTTTCACCTTCCCTCTCCAGAAAGAAACACGAACACAAACACGCCCTTGCATCTTCTTCTTCTTCTTTTGATGGCCTCTCTTCTCTCACCAAACTCCTCCTCCTTCTCCTCTGGATCTAACCATCTGCTTTCATTTACTGTAAT
>Ga0325400_1006022_pt1 | contig 11491 bp, 2 predicted proteins | sample PopdelMetagenome_2_FD_205662 | JGI IMG/M metagenome (GOLD analysis project Ga0325400, IMG submission 205662) | Populus deltoides microbial communities from Bellville, Georgia, United States - Xylem-PdKOR-R1 | ecosystem: Host-associated > Plants > Phyllosphere > Stem > Wood/Secondary xylem...
TTTTTGTTAACACAGATCGCTAGTAAAGTTTCAGTGTCCATAGTTTTCTATCATTTGATAAAATGGAGTATGGAAAGTGGCATTATGGCATCTTTGATGCACAACAGTCCATTTGTGCCATTTGTAATTTTTATCTAGTCCTTTTCTTGCGTAAAAGAGATTCATGTTCATCTTACCATTTTGTTTGTGGATTATGCACAGTCCAGTATGGTTTCTCCATTTTCCGTCCCTCAACAGCAGCTTGCAATGCTATCCCAACAACAACAATTCCACATGACTGCTGCAGCAAGGACTGGTGGTGGATCCCAAACCGTTCCTGCCAATGCACATAGACCCATTTCCAATGGCATTCACTTACCTGCTCAGAATTGGGGAAGCTATGGCTATCAAGTTCCTGGGATGGTGATGCCAAGCACTTATCCACAGACATATATTCAGGTTGAGCTTTGAAGTGATTTCCCCTTACCTTTTTATTTTAAAAGCTTGATCTCTCATCTATTATTGTTTTCTCGCATCAGATGGGAAGCGGCCAACAAACCTATTCAGCAGGGAATTCAATTAATTTTCCAATATCAAGGTAGACACTGAGGACTCTGTTGCGGGCATTTATTTATTGCTGAATTCTTTTTTAGTTTATAAATCCCAAGTATAGATCTTTCTGGGTTTGGTTCTTAGAACTTTATGTTTCCAAATTCAAGTTCTTAAGTTATTCTTAGTGATGAAATCAGCTAGTTCACAGTTTAGAGTTGACATAGTCAACACTGAGAGTGGTCAAAACCTGAAGCAAAACAATCATGTTGCAACAGAGTGAGGGTTATGCCCCTCGGTTGAAATATCAGTGGAGATTGGAGAAGGGACACAGCCTAATTCCCAACATGCGGTCTAGAATAGATTTTGGATTTGGTTACGAAGCATGCAATGCATTCCCTTGACTATCATAGCATTAAAATGTGGCTGTAAAGTTACCTTTCGCAAGTAGCCTGATGAAACTGGAAAGTCTTGAAAAACCTATCGTTGTGAAGCATAGATGTTGGCATTCTTTAATCTTTCATTCAAAGAAAATTGCCTGTTAAATGGGTCTAATACTTGCATGTTTTGTAAGGTCTGGTTTGCCTCGGACACTTGAAAATTAATTCTTGTGAATTATATGCAGCATGTATAGGCCAGGGTCAGTAGCTCCTATCAATGGCATGACAAACTCTAATCCAACTATGCCTCCTCCAGCATTCCCTGTTGCTCCAACTCAGCCCGCGGGATATTTCGATCTCTCATCATTGGCACAAGGGATGTATACAAAGCGGTGATGGATTGCCTCCACATTCGTTCTCACATAAAATCTGTTAAATCATAGGAAAGTTCTCTTTCGTATTACTTAGCATGAACTCTTCCAATTTCTTGTTGGGGGTCACTGCTTTGGTTTGTATTTATTTGTATTATTGTCATCATTGGTTTAGTAAAGTTGGTTTCATATTGAATAATTTGTTTTATGATCTCCTGCCATTTCTTCCATCAAGGTTCCAAAACTACTGCAGTTGGTTAACATGCTCGGATTTGGAATCATAAAGTAACCTACGGACTTGTGTACATGCTTCAATGGCACTCAACTCTGACAGGAACTTGACCTTTCGACTTTCTAGTCAGTTTCTAATTGGCTATGGAAACCCTTTTTTTTCTCAGAAATAGAATATGAATTTACCAGAGAAGTATCAGTCCTTTTTCTTTAAGTCTTCCATGCTGGTTCCTGAGCGTGTATTCCATTTCCAATCTGAAACTTCGTTCTCAAGATAGACCACTTCTTTGGCAAGCTCTGTAAGAGAGAAACAGAGAGTTTGACATGGGCTTCTGGGTCCATTTAACATGATGATCTCTGTCTCATTTCATCAATTGTTTCATCCATCTATCCCACAGCCCATTAGGCTAGTCCCATTAGTCTTGTTCTTCTTTCTCGTTTTCCACTCCATTTCCAGTTTTTCACACAGTTTCCATCTCTCCTCGATTCAAGGAGCTTGACAAGTTATCTAGGGTTTACAACTTGTATCACTTCTCGCATACAAACCGATCAACAATCTCTTCTGCCACACGGTATAGAGCAGAAAGCAGCACTCTCTTTTTCTTTTTTTTCTTTCGGATCGCTGCATGACTGCATCTTTTTTTATCATGTAGATTACTGCTAAACATCTGAAGAGGTCATGGACATGCATCTCTTTAAATTCAGTACCATGCATGATCATGGTAATGAACGTTATATGGCAAAGAAATGTGTGACATAATGGGGCAAATAACACTACAAACATTTTCCCTTGAAGAAAACGAACTGCTGATAACTTGTGTGATTATAAAATCAGTTTTACCAGAATCTAGCCATGCCCACAACCTAATACATCACAATTTTTCAATTTTTCTGCATAAATTTGATTTGTTAGACGTTAAATCTTTTAGGTAAGTTGTTTATTATATAAGAACGCGCAGATAAAAGAACACAAGATTTTCAGCTGTAGTAGTTAGCAAATCCTTGAATTTCTTGAAATTCTCAGCTAACCACATCTTCAACTAATCATCCAATTAATTAGCTAACCTAATGATATGTTTAGTAAAAAAATAACCTAGGATTTTACCCTAAATAAATTTACATGAAAAAAATCTCAAATAATCACTTTAATTTAAAAACTTTAACCAGCTCGAGTGAAAATTATTTGAGCTTAAAATTTGTACTAACCCACCACTTTAACCTAGGATTTAACCTAAAATTTTGTGCTTAATTTTATTAAATAGAATAAGGGTGATGAAGTTCGAACTTGTAATTATTTAGTTTTGTTATTATAACAAAGAACTATCTCAATACAAAAGTTTAAATTGATTGGTGATGTTCTAAAATATAATTTGTATTATTAGGTAACAGAGAATATGTACCTAGACTATTATAATTTACCAAAGTTATATTTTACCGAGATATATCGTTGTAAAACTTGATTTGATCTATAACTTGATTCAAGATTCAAGTCATGGATTGAACTAATAAATCCACAAATCAACGAATTGACCTAGATATTGGGTTGTTTTTAATAAAAACAACATTGTTTTAGATTAAAAAAAAAGGTATTATTTAAAATAAAAACTAAAAAAAATTGATTGAATCTCACTTAAATTTTCACTCATCATCCAATTTCCACCAAGTCAATTGATTTATTCTAGCAAACTTATAAAAAAGATTTAAAACCAAAACAAACATGGCTTAATCATCAGATCCGGGGTTTGTTAACTATACCAAGAAATATAAAAACTTTATATATATAGAAAAAAAAAAAAAAAAAAAGAGTAAAGGCAAAATTCTTCCTTGTAGAATATCCAGACAACTAGGAAGAAGATCCTCCCTCGAGAAGTCGGGTTTACAGCTGGCATCCACTCGAGAAAAGGGCGGTGCTTAGAGATTACAGATTTTGGACTTAGCATTGAAAAAGCACCAAACCGTTTCGTTATCCTTATTTCTCTATAACGTCACCGTATCACTCGCTTTTGACCACTTACCCTCTCGTGTTTTCTTAACTATAGATCGTCATCGTCCCCATTAATCCACAATTCATGGAGATTAACACCCAATTAGAACAAGGTTCTAGCTGAGATTACTCCCCAAAACTAAATTAATTATGCTCTAACTATACCATCAACACCCTTCATTTTGTTAATTTCAGCTTAAATTAATAGAATTATCATCGGTTTATGTCTAGTATCATGATGCAATAATATTTTAAAATTACTATTTTTAATATTAATATATCAAAATTATTAAAACAATATTAAAATATATTTTTAAAATATACTCAAATACAGTTCCAAATAATTTATTATTATTATTATTATTATTATTAACGTAGATGTCCGGTCAGCTTGCGTGTACCTCAACTAATCCTACGGGCTCTAAAATTAACAATTATATAAACTTTCAATGATCCTAAAATTTATAAAATTCAAATTAATAATTTATAAAAAATAAATTTAAAATTTAATCAGTTAAACTATATCTTTTATCTTCATGGTTATGGCTACGCTAAAATTATACGAGCTACAATATCCTAGACATATGGGGGTATTCTACTCGTGTTTATAACAAGTCACTACAATTATCGAGACAAAACAACTCCTATGATTTTATAAGCTAGTCAACAATATCCTTTTGAAGAAAAAGACTTGCTCTCTCTAACTTGATGGACCGACCATTCATTCATCTTCACCTTGTCCCCACGGCCATGCCATGCTTGTCCAATGGCCTTCTGAAACAACATTAAACTAGATTTGAATGGATGGTTTTACATAAACTCACCATTGTTTTGTGTTTATTTTATTAATTTAATTTAAAAAACATAATTGTGAGATTTGAACTTCCAATTATTTAGTCATTAAGATGTTAATACCATGTTAAAGAAATGTGTGATTTTATGTTTGATTTTATTAATTTATAAAAAATCAGGATAGTAAGATATTTGATCTTTTTATCCTGATACTATATTAAATAAATATTACTATCTAATTTAAAAACGAGGGATTGTATATTACTGTCTAATTCAATTATTAGCTACCGATAAAGCTAATTTATCAGCTAGCACCCTGCTACTTAGGTTTTAAACATGATTATTCATGGAAATTCAAACCTAAAACCCAAGCCATGCAAGCTCTAGCTAGTTCGAAATGGTCATTGTCGCCAGCTGTGTCTAATGTCTATTAATACCATGTTTGGGAATGCGGCTGCGACAGCATTTCTAAAAATTTTGAATTTTTTTTTATTAAAATTGAATATGGTTTATATGTTTTGGATCGTTTTGATGTGCTCATATCAAAAATAATTTTTAAAAAATAAAAAAAAATCATTGGCATGCATTTTGATACGAAAAGTTATGTAAAAAGCACCCGCAACCACACTGTCAAACACGCTCTAAAAACACTGAAACTTTGATGCAAGTGCTAACCATATGCATGACAAGTGACAACCTTCAATGCTTTCAAGTATTCCAAACGAGGGATCGAGGGTTGTTTGAGGGTTGTTTGGGATTGCGGTGTTGATTCAAAGTGTTTTTTTTATAAATGTATCAAAATAAAATTTTATTATTTTTAAAAAATTATTTTTAACATCATCACATCAAAACAATTTCTAAACATAAAAAATTATTTTAAAAAAATCAAAATTTTTAGAAACACGATGCAACCAAACACACTATTAGACTATGAAAAATTTATTTTGCATTGATAAAAGTATTTAAAAAATATTTAAATATTTTTTTTAATTAATTTTTTATATTTTAGATTATTTTAATAAATTAATTAACAAAATTTAAACATAATATTTAAATATATTTTAAAATTAAAAACATTTTAAAAAACAAATTTTACTCCAAGTATATTACACAACACGAATATTCTAAACCCCAAGACGTGTAAGCACAGGCATGGCTATATATATATATATATATATATATATATATATATATATATATATATATATATATATATTTTTTTTTTCCTCGTGTCAATATTCTTCAACAATCCTGCAAGTAAAGTAATATGTTATGAGAAAATAATTTAATATGCAATATTATAATAGCATTAGTGTTGCAATCGCATCGTTTTGCTATTATTATTATTAATAATAATTAGTCTTGTTTATGCTTAAACTATGATGCAAATGTGAGGTCATCATGAGATTATCAGTGTGGTTGCGGGTGCTTTTTAAATAGCTTTTCGTGTCGAAATGCATGCCAATGATTTTTTTTTATTTTTTAAAAATCATTTTTGACATCAGCACATCAAAACGATCCAAAAAATACAAACCACACTCAATTTTAGCAAAAAAAAATAATCAAATTTGGAGGAAACGCAGGTACAAACGCAGTACGAAACGTTCCCTATGTCTCTTACACCTTTTCAGTTTTTGGTCAAATTGAATGGATGATATTCTTAGAACACTAATGACTTGGCCTAATTAAGTGGAAATTTAATAATTAATTGACAATTACAGAATTATAATGATTATATATGGGCATTGCATTTTGAAATCATTCAAAGAAAATCTATAGGACCACCGTCCAATGTTCTGGTCACGTACGTGTGGAATTAATTACTTGACGAAGAAGGGCACGAGCAGCACTGTTATGAAGACCAAGCCGGTCCGGAGATTGACCTGTGTTATGGCTCGGGGGTCGAGTCTCATGAAAAATAGAGGTATAATCTAGTTAAAAACGTAGAGTTGTAAGCATACTTTTTTTTAAAAAAAAACAAACTATAAGGTCATGTTTAATGATGCATATTTATTTTGTTTTGTTTTTTATAAAATTATTATAGTTTAAAAAAATTTTATCTCAATATTAAAATAAAATATTTTTAATATTATATTTTTACCGGTCATTCAAGTTGTTTTTAAACTTACTATATTAAATGATTTAATTTGATTTAATTTGAATTAATTATCATTAGTAAAATTGAAGACCGTTTAATTAGATTTAATGATAATGTAAAACACGAATTTATTATTTTAATATTTTTTTAAAAAATAAAAATAAAAATAATGTAAAATATATTTATATTAAATCAATTAGTGAAATGGGGAATTCTACAATGGTATGTGAGGGCACAGGAAATTTCTGGGACAAAGTGGACTGACAGGACGTTATTTCAGTTTTATTTAGCAGATCAAACCTTGATTGCCTGGTCCTTTTAGTGGGACCTTCCCTGATCCTTTCAGTTTTTATTCACAGATAATTGCTTGCCGTATTCCCGGCCATGGGCAATGAATATTGCTTGGATTTTCTTTCTTCCCGTGTTTGACGTCAGAGGTAATTGGATCCCTTTTTTCTGTGGTTAGAATACGTTACATGGAGCCTGAAAGTCCTGTTGTAAAAATTACATTAAATAATGAAAATAAAATTAGGGAAAATTTGTCCTTTTTTTTTAATTCCATATTACATGGAGGTAATTAGATTTTCTTATGTTTTATGGATTGTTATCTATCTTTTATTTTATTTATTATATGTTTCTAATCATTGCTGTTCGGGTTAATTTACGTCTATATCAACTAATTTTTAAAAAATTTAAAATTAATAATTATTAAAGTTTCTAATAATTATAAGATTTACGACAATTGTACTCTTTTTATTTTATTATTTTTATAGGTAAGCAACTTGTTATCAAAATCTTGTCCTCCATAATGAAAATCGTGTGGAGTGAGGAGGAAACTGCCGATTATTAATAGAGACAAAATTCTTTATCCCTTTCAAGACTACATTTCATAACCTAAAGTTGCCCACCATTCATATACTGACATTTTAACATGAATTAATAGAGGAAATCAATTATTTATCCTCTTGACTATATATTACATCTCATAATTAACTCTTTTATCCTTGCCCACTATATATTATAGTCTATAGGCTTGAATATTGAGGAAATTGTTTATTTTTTTTGAATTTTTTATACCAATACATTAATATCATAAAAAAAAAAACATTAATTTAATTCTTCCTAGCTAATCACGTGGACAAACACTAGCGTAGTAGTGGACAGTAGCTCTATCTTGTTATGAAAGTCTTCATCCTTTCACGTGATTTAATATAATGATCAACCGACCATTTATCCCCACCTTATTATCACTCCAAAAATTACGTGCCACGCAATTCTTCACTCTGATTGGTCCATCTTGTGCGTCTAGAGTTTTGAGTTTTTTAGTTATTTTTTAAAGTATTTTTTATTTGAAAATATATTAAGATAATATTTTTTTTAATTTTTAATATCAGCCCATCAAAATAAATTAAAAATATAAAAAGAATTTAAATCATAAAAATTAAATTTTTTGAAAAAAACATTTAAAATAAAAATAAACATGATATTAATTATCAGAAAAAACTATACATTAACAGCTTGAAAAGACCCAGAATTAAATGTGGATTTGGCTTCATTAAGGTGCATGTCATCATCAACAAGAATGTTCATATGTCTATTCTAGCTTAGGTGGCAAGAACAGGAAAACATGCATGGCAGAGGATACAATCAGACACCATCGATGGCTTCCTATCTTTTTGCTGGATCTGGAGCTTGCATCAACAGCTACCTCTGTTGATTATTGTTTAACTCGTGATTTAATCAAGATATTATTTATTAAGGGTATTTAAAAATGTGATTATAGTTTTTTTAAGGTATATTTTACTTAAAAATATATTTAAAAAATATATTTAAAAAAAATATTAATTTTGATATCAATATGATCTAAAAATAATAAAAATTAATTTTAAAATACATAAACAAATGGCCTTAGTATAAAAGTGGAACCACACTATACGTGTATCTATGATAATCACATGCATGATCATCTTTTAATGGTAGGCTAGGTCAAACAGTTGCTAAGTTGACTTAAGGAGACTTGACCAATAAGAATGGTCCACGCATATAGATATAGCTTGGAGGGAAATCTGCTTACGAGGTTAGATCGTAATTAAGAAAGTAAAATTGAATTATATATGTTTTTTTTTTTCTTGCTAGAGGTTGCGCTGGCGATAGATATTTTTCTTGAGCTAATCTTTAATCTATCAAGATGATGTACTTGTGAGATCAATGGGATTGATTGATTAATTAAGCATTTTTAATTAAGATGTATTAAAGAAAGAAATATATACCATGGAGCATACTTGATTTTTATAATTAAATCCCTGACCAAACAAGGGGAATTCTTGAATCCAAAAAAAGAGAGAAGGAATTCTTGAATATAAATATCATCTTATTTATTTATTTATTATATAGTTTTCTAGTAATAAATTTTTTTATTATTTTATTTTTGTATTGATCATTTGAATCTATTTTGTATGAGTAATATGAATAATTAAAAATTCTTTTGGATCAATTGAGTTTTAGTAAATATTTTATCTGGTTTAATAAAAGTCTCAACATGACTTAAGTTTTGATTTCTAGTAAACTTCCTGAGATTAGTTGGATTTTTTTTGTTCTTATTTGATATTCTTACGGTTTTTTAAAGGATGAGACTAGTCCCGTTCAGGGTTCGTGGCTGCCCCTCCTAATAAGTGCGCTTCATGAAGATCAAACTTGTGTTTTCACCTTTGCAGGGAAATATAACAGTGTTTTAACCGCTAGACCAACACTTCATTAGTCAAGATTAGTTGGATTTAATAACTAAATTTATTGTTACAAATCATATTAAATTTGATAATTCAATAATATTATTTTTTAAAATTAGATTTATCTCAGTTTTAAGATAATTATTCCTAGTAAAATAAAATGTAAAAAAATATATATAAATAATTGCATAAATGCATGTGGTGCTTCTGTTCTCTTCAACCAAATAAATGTTAGGTGCGCTACTTGATGGGACAAAGAAACCATAGCTCAAACCGATTGATCCAGAAATGCAGGCAACCTAAGGTCACCGGATCAATCATTATAGTCATTATATTAAAATAGCATCTTTTTTTCTTTTTTTTTTTGTCTTGGTAGGTACATGTTTCAACAGTTTTAATTAAAAACTCAATTTAAATTCTTGAATTTAGAGTTTTTTTTTTATATAAATTTCGTATTATGTTTAATAGCTGTAGCTAAATTGCACGTTTCAACTTGATTATTTAAAAGTTTTGAATTTTTTTAATATTTTTGAATTTTTTTAATATGTTGATATAAAAAATAATTTTTAAAAATTAAAAATGTATATTATTTTAATATTTTAATATATTTTTAGATGAAAAACACTTTAGAAGACAAACACTACTATTTTCGTAAAGAAACCACGTAAAGATAATTATTTTATGAGTTTCTACGATCATATCAAAGTTTTTATAATCTTATTTGTTTTTGTGTTTAAAATATTTTTGAAAAATAATTAAAAAGTTTTTATTATTTTTTACTTTAAATTAATAATTTTTTAGTATTTTTAAATTATTTTAACGTATTAATATCAAAATAATTTTAAAAAAATAAAAAATATATTATTTTAATATATTTTTAAATAAAAAATACTTTAAAAAACCCATCATAATCATACTCTCAATATCCCTTTATTTTGCTGAAATGCAATCTGTAAACTTGAAAAATCACTTTGTTTATGGTCGGTTGGGGGGTGCACCCACCAAACTGTTGGTCACGTGCTAGGGGTGAGCCAGCCCGCACCCACTGGACTAGCGCTCCGGGATCCTGGTACAGCCTGCGGGGGCAACGGTCACTAATATGACCGTTGAGGAAAGGCTCATTTAAATATTCAAATGTTAAGCAGAAAGGCTAACACCCACACCCCCCCCTCGAGCAATAATAAACTCAGAAATGCCTGAAACTAGCAGCGCTCTCTCTTTACATTCCCTAGAAATTTCAGAGCAGGATGAATCCAATTGGTATTTGGAAAGGAAGCCCACCTTGCTTAAGCATTTGCAATGCTATGTATATAAATTATAGAGATATAATTTAATTGATAAAATTCTGAATTTACTTTTTAGAAATTACTAGTTCGAGTTTTATAAATTTTAGAGTTACTAAAAACTTATATAGTCGTTAATTTCAAGACCCGTAAAATTAGTTAAGATATACACAAGTTGATCGAACACCAATATTAATAAAAAATATATAAAAAGTGAAATAAATTTAAATTTATGTATTGATTTGGGCTTCTCACTTTCATGGGTGAAGCTATTTGAGAGCATGAAAATTCAATATAATTCAAATTCATCTTACATTATAAATATAAAAGGATAATGTGAAATAGATATATTGTAAATATTTGAGTAATTTTATGGTGTCATGAAGTAACTAATTATATAATATTCTTATTAATTTTTATGGATAATGAATTTTATTATATTTCTCCTGTTTATGTCTATTTTTTTTTTCAAATTGGATCCCTCAATCTTGTGCACCCTAGAATTTCTCATGAAAATATAAATAATGAATTTTTAGTGTTATTGTTTTTTAAAAATCAAGGTCTGCTTGAATATTCTTTTGTACATGGAAACTAAATTTTAAAATCTTCAATGAAGATATTATTATTATTATTGGATAATGAGTTTTATTTTTTTCTCCTCTATATATTTGTTTTTTATTTTCAAAACGAGCTCATAAAATAACTAGTAAGATGTCACAAGTTAATTTTTAAACGCCATAAAATTCTTCGAGTTTATTAGCAAGATATTAAGATTGAAATTTGAATTTGAATTAAGATTTGAAATTTTTACTCGAAAGTTTTATGTTTAAACTTAAAAAAAAGGAATAAATTTTGCTTATTGTGAAAGTAAAGAAAGGTATAATTTCTACTATTTTACCATCATTTAGTAGCTCCTTTCCACTTTATTTTATTAGTTTTTTTAAAAAATAAACTTCCCACTTTATTATTACTTTAACATGGAGATAATCACTGTGGTAAATTCTAGAATGAAATATATATATATATATATATATATATATATATATATATATATATATATATATATATAAGAGACACACACACCACTGACTATCAATC
>Ga0325400_1006025_pt1 | contig 11490 bp, 5 predicted proteins | sample PopdelMetagenome_2_FD_205662 | JGI IMG/M metagenome (GOLD analysis project Ga0325400, IMG submission 205662) | Populus deltoides microbial communities from Bellville, Georgia, United States - Xylem-PdKOR-R1 | ecosystem: Host-associated > Plants > Phyllosphere > Stem > Wood/Secondary xylem...
TTTTTTTATTTTTATTTATTTGTCAATATGCAGAAGAAGAAACCGCTGCGATCTTGTGAGAGAGAGGGCAAACCCGTCAGAATTAAATTCACATCTATAGTATTTGGGAATAAAAGACACCGAAACCACATATAATGGCAACGAACGAAATAGTAATGCTTTTGGTGGTTGAGTTATGTTTTTCGAGTCCAAATAGTTGACTAATTTATGCATTAATTACGCATCTAACCGCAATCCATGTTTAAAAAAATAATATATATATTTTTTTTTAAAGAAAACCACATTTCAAGTTGAATACACACAAATCACTGGGATAATGCTTAGTATGATAGACAAAATAAACAAGACATTATAATTTTTTATGAAATTATTTGGTACATTTTTAAATAGTACAAAAATTATTTTTTATCATGTTCAAGTTTGTTTTAATGGGGGAAACAATTCCACTAAAAAAAGTAGGACAAGCTTGTTCACTTCCCTGCACAAGGATTAACTCGGTGAAGAAAAGTATTTTAGCATTGCTACCATGTTTTCTAATAAAAATATTAGTAATGAACTCAAAATATGATGAATATATTTTTATTAGAAATATTGAATGTTTCTAATAAAAATATAAAAATATTAGTTTACTAGAGCTCAATCACTATTAAAATAATATTTATGTTTGTCAAAACATCAAATCTCTTCCGGACAATTTATTAATAACTAAAAACTAATTTGAAAATATAAAAAAACTTTGAATGTAAACTTGATAAATTTTATTTTTTATATTGTGTTTTTAAAATGTAAAAATATCAAATTACCCCCAATAAGCCTTTTAACAAATTTTACTTATAAAGATAACATAATCTTTATGCTATGCAAATTAAAGAAAAAAAATACCATATGATCACCGATATCAATTTCATTATTTATTTATGTTAAAAGGGCAAAACAGTAGTTATCTTATTGCAGTGAATATCTCTAATCCCGTCAGTTTATTTATTTATTTATTTTTTAAAATAGTTTTTGTGTCCATCCCGTGTTCATCAAACCTGGCGGAGGCTATTAGCCGTCTTTAAACTTGTCTTCAACTAGGCCTCCTCCATCCTTTTAAACTTGTCTTCTCCTTCTCCTATTTAATTTCCTCTTCTTCCCCCTTCCCCCTTCCCTCTTCAAATCAAAATCAAATCTTTCTACACTGGTTATTTCTCTATCACTCTTTTTCTATCAATCTCTCTTCCTCCTTTTAAAACATGACTTCTTCTTCTTCTTGCAAGAGGAAAAAAATCTCCCCTTAAAATCCATCTTTTAATTTATTATTTGCAATTTACAGGCAGCAAACCATGAAAATTCTCTATGCCCCAATCTTACTTTTGTTCGTAATACTCAGTCTACTGTTTCTGCTTCGTGTCCTTTTGTTCAAAACTGGGCTAATTTACATCACCAAAAAATGGTGGAGATCAATAGAAGATTGTTTCCATGTCTATCAATTCTTCAAAGTCCCAGAATTCAATGAGAACATGCAAAAAAATCATCTTTATTGCGAAGTCTCTATTTATCTCAGCTCTATAGCTTCCATCGAAGACTCTGATTTCATCAATCTATTCACCGGCAAAAAACCCCACGACATCGTCCTTCATCTCGATCCGAACCAGGTAATAGATGATTATTTCCTTGGCGCAAGAGTTTCTTGGATTAACGAGGAAAAAAACGATACCAATCGTTGCAGAACCTTCGTTTTGAAGATCAGAAGAGCCGATAAGCGCAAAATTCTGCGTCCTTATCTGCAGCACATCCACATAACTTCAGACGAGCTCGAGCAAAAGAAGAAAGATGTGAAGCTCTACATAAATATCGACAGTCATGAGCAAAGCAGACAGTGGAGATCCGTTCCGTTCAAACATCCGTCGACGTTTGATACAATTGCAATGGAATCTGATCTCAAGAATAAGTTGAAATCAGATCTTGAGTCGTTCCTCAAAGCCAAACATTACTACCACCGGCTGGGGCGTGCTTGGAAGCGAAGCTACTTGTTGTACGGCCCATCAGGTACTGGAAAATCCAGCTTTGTTGCGGCCATTGCTAATTTTCTTGGCTACGATGTGTATGATATTGATCTTTCAAGGGTTTTAGATGATTCGGATATGAAAATGTTATTGTTACAGACGACATGCAAGTCAGTGATTTTGATTGAAGACCTTGATCGGTTTTTGATGGATAAATCAACGAGGGTCAGCTTGTCAGGTATTTTGAACTTCATGGATGGGGTATTAAATTCTTGCTGTGCAGACGAAAGAATCATGGTTTATACGATGAATTGTAAAGATCATGTTGATCCGGCTATTCTTAGACCCGGTCGGATTGATGTTCATATTCATTTCCCTTTGTGTGATTTCTCTGCTTTCAAAACATTGGCTAATAATTACTTGGGTGTTAAGGATCATAAATTGTTTTCTCAAGTAGAGGAGTTTTTTCAAACCGGGGCCAGTTTGAGCCCAGCTGAGATTGGGGAGCTTATGATTGCCAACAGGAATTCGCCTAGTCGGGCCTTGAAATCGGTCGTTGCTGCTTTGCAAACGGACGGTGATGGAAGGGGGTCTTTGAACATTAGAAGACAGTGGACTGATAATTCTTCAAGGAAGTCGACTGAGGATTCAGGGGAACAGTCGGGGGTTTTTTCCAAGGAGGGTGTCAATGCCATGAAGGATATTAGAAAACTGTATGGCTTGTTGAGATTGAAAAGTAGAAAAAATTCAGAGTCGTTTGATAGGATGCCAGACAGTAAGGATGGGCAATCATGTGGTTTGTGATGTTTCGGGAACATACAGGAAATTTCATAGCCATGGTGCGGTTCGATGCTTCACATTGATAAGCGGGAAGGGGGCATGAAGAACTTATACAATGAAAAAGCCAGATGTTGATAAGAACATAGCATAGTTTAGAACAGCTGTTTTTTTTTATATAAAAAAAAAATTCTGGTGTTTGGATGCTTTTGTTCCAATCCAACTAGAATATGATTCTGTCATATTTTTTCACGCCATTTATTTTTACTCTCTTAGTTTAGCAGTAGAAGAAGTTGAACTTCATCTTCTCTGCTTCTTCCCTTGATAGTATTTTGGACATGTACATGATGCGTTAGCTTGATGATCTGTACTTGATGCTAATTAGAGGACTTTACATGTATGTAAATCTGTCCATTTTCCGAATCATTTAGGCAACCTAAAGGAGAATCAACATTCAAGAACAGGTGCTGTGTTAGTATAATATTGAATATTCTATTCGGTAGGCCAAATGGTTAGGTAACCAAGTGTGTAGCATAATCATCATCCACCTGGTTAAGAGAGCAGAAGGCTTAAAAAGGATAAATTTCTAATCAATCCACGCGCTCCTGGCTTCAGTCACTGGGCAAAAGATCCTTTTAACTGTGTCTGCAATTAAAAGAGAGAACATGTATGCCTGGTAGTTTAGAGTCATGCCTCCACCCACACAACCAAGGTTCTGATATGCTAACAACAACAGAATATTAGCTTTGTCCCTTGAATCGAGTAATCACTGATTAAGAAACATTTCCCCTTTTTTTCTGCAGAAGCAGAAAAAAACAATGGATCTGAGTTTTGTGTCCCCCAATCTTCTGCAATTTTTCCTGCGATTGTTGGTTGTTTGATGAGGGAGATTTGGAACATGTAGAAGGCATCAGTAGCCAAAAAAAACCCATAAAATTGATGGTATGTAACTAAAGGGTGAAATCAGGAATCTGTATTGGTCTTTTAGCAAAATTGAGCAGAGGCACAACATGACTTGAACTGGGCATGGTATATGAAGTTTCGGAAGTAGGGCTTTTCTTCTATTTCTAGAGCAATGCCAATCTTCTTCTCCTGCCAAAAGCAAAGATGCTCCAACCATTTTCGTACTCTCATCATTGGTGATGATGTGCTTGAACTTGACTAATCACTTGTAAAGTGGTTTTGTACTAGAAAAGTAAAATAATATAAAAAATGAAAATGAAAATATAAAAATAACAAAGAATATTTATTATTTTTTCAAAAAAAACTTATTCATCAGTTTTATATACATTGCATCTGCTGCTGAATCCAGGACCATAAACACAACCACCACGGCGGAGGAAAATATATGTTAATTTTATAGTATCTGAAGCCTAACAATAATGAAAAAAGGACTGCTATCATGTGTTATTATTATAAAAAGAAAAAAGAAAAAAAAGAAAAGCAGTACTGCAATGGTTCAAGCTGCAATGTCATTAATGTGGAGTTGTTCATCGGATTTTCTATATCCAAGAATTTGGCAATATGTCTATCAAAAGTCAGGCTCTGAAGCTGTATGCCAAGTGAAGCCAGATTGTCCTTTGAAGATGACAGAAAAGCTCAATGGCTCGATATAATTATTGCTGCCATTGTCATACGGACCGAAGCCCCTGTGAACAGCTGACATTTTTTTGGTGCCTTGGTCTTGTCCCACTGCCAACAGATGGTGGGTTCCAAAAGTCAGCTGCGCCGATAAAGATCCTCGCCAGACGTTACGGCCAATATAATTAAATTGCTAATTATCGTCTCAATTTGATTCCATATAACTAGAAAGTTACTCGATATGCTTTGGGAATTAACAAATTAGAAAATTAGCTGGATTATTTTTTAAAACTTTATCTAACTTTGCCTCAATTACATCCTATACTATATAAGTTTATCATCCTCGTGCATCCGCGTAAAAAAAAAATTAAATTATTTAATAAACTGTCATTATATTTAATTTAATAATTAAAACATGCTTGCTCCTCTTCCACGAAAGCCATCTCCGCCGCCTCTTCTCCCTTCTTTTTTTCGTTGATCACTGCTGTCCAGCCACCACAACCATCTCACTTCCACCATCTTTCTTATCTCTAGCAAAACATCCACCACTAAAAGTAGAGAAACCACCAATTCCTTGTTGGCTGCCTCCTAAATTGCCTAAAAGGTCGAAGAACCACATTACTTCTCAATCTGCATTCCAAACGCAACAAGCAAATCAACGGTTGGGTGATTTGACATGCTTTTTATTAAAATTTAAAATAATTTTTAAAATAAAAAAATATTACATTAATTTATTTTTAAATAAAAAATACTTAAAAAAACAACAACAACTCCACTCTCCAAACACAACACCACAACACAGCGTATATCAAACCGAAATAACTTAATTACTGCCTTATAAAGGCATGTGATCTTCATAAAAACAAGTCATATCCAAGTACATATGGTAAAACAACAACAATCCAATCTATCCTCCTCCTGGGGTCACTTCACTTTCACTTCCTTTTGTCGCAGAGCCGAGAGAGAGAGAGAGAGAGAGAGAGAGAGAGAGAGAGAGAGAGAACAGCAATTGTAAGCTTAACGCCCCCTTGCAATTCATGTTGATTGATGCCTGCCTAAAGTTCTTTCACTCGCTTAAGCCGAATCCTCCGATGCGGCTACGCTCCTTCAAGCCTTTGAAACTCTTGAAAACGGCACCGTTCTTCTCCTTTTTTCCTTCCTTATAACTATAAATTAACACGAACAATAAGGGCATGCATGAATATAAATACATACAATTTATTATCATTTATTGTCTGTGAGATAATTTCCAATCTTGAATCTATCTCTTGTGATTGCTCTTAATTTATCATTGAATGTAAATTTAATTTCCAATCTATCCTTATAAAAGACTATTTATTGTTTTATTAAATGATTTTCAATCTTTTGTATATATTTTAATTACTTTAATAATTAATAATATCATTAATCTAATTATGATAAAGATTAAAAGTAATGAGTCTTCATATATGTTACTGAAGTAATAAGCTTTTCATTAACAAAAAATTGAAAAAAAATGATAAAAAATGATGGTTTTATTATGTATAACCTCACAAAATACTATTTATTGCAATAATATTTTTTTCTCTTTATTTGTTTGTTTTTTTCAAGACATTTGAATTATTGAAAATTAAACTTCATGATTTGTTATGATTTTGTAACAACATCCAATCTTTTGACCTGAATTTACAGATAAAAATTCAATAATTTAGTATCAAGTTATTCACATCAAACACAAAATTATCATCCAATTATACCATTTTAAACATTTATTCTATTCAACAATTCAAGATTTCAAACTTATTTTCACATTTCAAAGATCTTATCAATATACTCTATATTTACACAAATAATTAATCAAGTGTGTGAATTCAAGGAGTTAATTAAATACATGCATTACAATTTAAAGAAATAAAACAAGCTAAACCATACAATATCCCATAGAATCTTTTCTAAGTTAATTGCAATACCTTAGTTTCTAAATTTTTAATTACAACAAAAAGTAATTTCTCAAAAGCCTACACATAAAATTCTAACCACATCAAAAAACATAAGACATCCTAAAGTTAGCTAATAACCCCAGCTACTCAGATGAACCTAAAAATTTATTTAATACATAACATAATTAAATCACATAATAAAATATAGTACCATGTAATTTTTAAATATTTTCTAACAAAACACAACGTTATTGAATTCAAAGTTACACCTTACACCATAATTTCCGATTCTAATTCCCACATTCCGCCCTACTGTCTAGAACCAAACATTTATCTCATAACCAAGACTAAACCCTCAACTAGGGTAATAAATCACATAACCCAAAATAGGCATTAGTCCTTGACAAGGACTATCAATTCTCATTGTCTAATCGAGCGCTAGTTCCTAAACCAGAACAACTATCTCACACTGTTTAAATTCAGACGTTAAATCCTAAATCATGATAATTAGCTCATATTACTCAAAATCAGGCGCTAGTTTCTAAACCAGGAAAACTAGCTCACACTTGCTATTAAATTGCAAAATTCATAATTCAAAAGAGTTGATGATAAATGGTTTTGATTTCTTATAATAAAACAATTCAACTAGTTTAAGGTGTCTACTACTTATCTAGATTCTATACTCAACTAGGAGTTTTTTGTTGCTGAAAAGTGAATGTGGCATCACCTATACCAACAGGTACATCATATTATTATTAGTATTAGTTTTAGTATTATCATACACTTTTTATTTACTACTCCACCAAACATGTACACCGAATTTCCATTGAAAGCCAAAACAATTAAGTGTGTGTGTGTTAATCTTAGAAAGATCACCTTTCATTCTCATATCACATTCCCAATACAACCAAACATTTGTTTGACTAAATAAAATAAATAAATTTTTTTTAATATAACACATACATTAATGATAAAACAAATGACATAATCAATTCGACTGATCAATTCAATTCCACAAATTTATTTCCAATATAACTTATCGACACAACAAATTAACATATCAATTAATTCAACCTAATAATTAATTCTGATAATAATTCTTATCGACATAATAAATCAACTCAATCAATTCAACAATTTATTTTAATATTTTCCATCAACATAATGATTATTATAATAAATCAACGAATTTAATCAATGTAACACAACTATCAAATTTAACATTTGCAATATAATTAATTAATGAAGTCAATCGATTTAAACTAAAAATCAATATAATAAGCCAATGAAATTTCATTCATTCATTCATGCAATAATTTCCACCATCAAAAGCATTAATTCATATCAAACACACTCATAACATCTCGCAAGCAACAAATCAATTTCCTCAAACTCTTTATTTTTCCCTATTATGGAAAGCACTAATTTTCTCTAATAACCCATGATATTTTCTTCAGTTATCTACTATAAAACATTATTTATAACACAATTTACCTTAATTGCAATAATTTATAACAATATAATATTTTTCTCAAATTTCTCTTCAAGAACCCTAACTAGAAAAAATCAATTTCATGCATAAAATTAGAGTATATTCCATAGAACTCACATCACTGGTTTTAAAATTTCTTACCAAGAATAAGAGTGAGCTTTGAATGTTAGCCTATCGATTCTCTCTCTACAACCTCTAAATTGTCCTTTCAATTCTTGTCTCCGTAGAACTCACATCAGTGATGTTAGCAACTTAATTTTTAAACTTGCCAAACTTTCTCCATTGATTTATGATGAAACCCAACCAACTTCAAGAGAGAAAAATGTATAAAGTTTTTAACCATCTTTGTAGCAGTAGTCGGTCGTACGTCATGAGAGAGAAATCATGAAATTTTCTTTCCTTTTTATATTCCTAGTTTACCCCTTTTTTATGTTCTTAACATCCTTTTGTTGTTTTTGTTGTTTGCTTTCATTTCACTTTTAATTATTTTAATCCATTAAAAGTATATATATTAATTTTTATTATTTCTTGTTCCTAGGTTAAAGTTTTTTTTTAAATCGGATCGTGAAAAAATTTTAACCGGGGTTTTTATAGGTTTATTTTCTATGTAGTTATCCCAATCTCATAATCCATGTTGCGGGTTTAGCAGACTAACTTAGTTGACTTTGATTTTTTTAATTAATATTATTTTTTTACTTCATCCTTCAACATTAAGTTGATTAGTAATTATGTTTTATGATTTGTTTTGGTTTGCTTTCTATAAGGTTATTCTGGTCTCATGACATAGGTCACGGGTTTTTTGGATTAACCCATGTAGACTTCGGTCATTTTATTATGTTCTTTTTTTAGATTAACATTTTTATTTCATCATTTAATAATGAGTTGATTTAAAATTGAGTTTCATAATTTATTTCGATTTGCTTTCTGTAGAGTTATTCAAGTCTCATAACACGGGCTGGAGGTTTAGTAGGTTAAGCCGAGTTGACTCAAGTTGTGTTTTTTATTTACTTTATATGAGATTATCCCAATTTTATGATCTAGATCACGAGTTTGACAAATTAACACGGGTTAATTCATGCCATTTTATTTTTGTTAATTTTTAATAGATTTTTCTTTTTAATTTTAATAAAGGTGTTTGTTTTAAAAGTGTTATTTCACTTTTACCGATTAAATGTTTATTTTGTATGGATTTTTTAAAAAAAATAAAGAAACGTGAATAAAACTGTGTATTAATTATACTTTAACCTTTATAATGAATATTTTCAAAGCAGAACACTTGACATGTTTTAGTATTTTGATCAATGATATTTTTTAAAATAATTTTTATTTGAAAATATATTAAAATAAATTTTTTATATTTAATATTAGCATATGAAAATCATTAAAAAAACTAAAAACAATATATAGAAACAGTTATAACACATAAACAAATGATGGCTTCGTGAGTACGATATTTTAAATTCATCAACACAATTCTTAAAACAAACGAGATACATGTGTATATATGTCCACGCGCACGCGCGCGTCTTATTTGGCGGATCTGATTACCTAACCTAGTTATTAGTTAATCCCTAATTAAGCAAGATCTCCTGTGACTTGTGAGTGACTAACCTCTTCATGATCCAAGTGATGATTATTAGCGAAGTGATTAGAGATCACACGAAACGCATGCAACATTCGTCTCTCTTCGATCCATGCGGAAGCATGATATTATTAACAACGAATTAGAGGCGTGCAAAGCCTAGAACACGCAAAACAGGAACGCATGGACGCTCGAGATGTGCGAATTATATAATTTTGTCCGAAACGTGGCGAAGCCACGTGCAAATAACACGAAAGTTAACAAAGCCATTATTGCCGAAGCATGAGGAAGCACCTAAAGGAGAGGCAGTAATATTATTTTATGGTCTTTCCAAGAGAACTTTCTAGCTCTCGAGTTATAGATGAAGTCTTTTAGTTCATTTGCTGTGATTATAACACCAACCTTAAAAGAATCGAGGTGGCCTTCACAATGTTGCTCTCTAGTTTTTTATTTTTTTAATTTTGCTGTGTGACTTTTTTTAATCTAATTTTTTAATCTTATTTTTAGAATTTTAGATCGTGATAAAAATAAAAATGAAATTAAAAGAAAAAAAAGACATGATGTAAAACACAAAAAAAAACATGTGATCAATCTCAGTTTTTAGAATTTTAATTTTAATTTAAAAAATTATTTTGTTAATTTTTAATCTCTGAAATTAAGAGTGAAGAGAGAAACTTGCTGGAAAAAAAAGGAGAGAGAATCGTTGCTTGCCTACATTCCGGCCATAAAAAATAACAATAATTGTGCTATGAGTTTCTTTTCTTGAGAGGAGTTCAGAGGAGGCGCTGGTTTCTTTAAACATGCTTGGAAATGTAGATTGGGGTTCATTTATTTTTTTTATTTGATTAAATTCTATTTTTGAGAATAATTTTGGGGTGTTCTGGTTTGGTAAATGATTTTTTTTTTAGGTTTATATTGTGTACAGAGGTTTTTCTAAATTAAACAAGATGAAATTTGATCCTTCTTTTTTTCAAGAAATTAAACCCTAATTTTTCCATCACCTTCATTGATAAAAAAAAAAAAACCAAGTGGTGTCAGGTCACTTACCACTACAAACGACTTATTGCCTGCCTTAAAAAAAAACAGCAAGTACAAGTCTAGGCTCTTTTTTTTTTAAAGCTAAGCGCATGTGTGAGGTTGGTCGATCAACGCTTGATCTATTTTTTAATTTATTTTTTACTTTGCATTAATTTTTTTATTTGAATTTAAATTAATACCAACTCTTTTATCTTTTAAATTTTTTTGTTCACCTTTGTATTCATAGCGTTGACATATTTCTCTACTATATTAAAAAACAATTTGATTTGATTTTTTAAAGGAAAAAAAAAGTAGGTTTAATTATGGCGGGTATTTATTTCCACCCAAGTCTGCTATAATTTGCAAGCTCGGTTGCTCGTGACAGTTGAGCTCATTGATGCAAGCTTTACAAACCTAACTTAGCAACCATTTATCTAATTTGAAGTCACTCAATTTCGAAGAGCCTTCAACACAGAGGAACCTTAATTCATACCAAATCAGAGATCTCAACGCATTATCAAAGGGTGAGAACGTTTAAAATTGCAACTTGCACGACCCGATCGAGGGCAAATTCTTTTCGGGCCGGGTCCATCTTGATATGAGAACTTTTTATATTACCATTATATTTATTTTGTAGAAACTGAATTGTTATTTATCTATATCAGCATTTATGAAGGGAGGAAGTCTTCGGGCTTTAAAAATGAAGCAGAGAGGCGAAAATAATGTGAGAGAAAATTTTATGGTGATAAACAGTAACCAAGCAAATAAATATAATGGTAATATAAAAAAAAGTTCTGTTTAATTGTTAACTTAAAAATAAAAATAAAGAGTGTTGTAATAAAATACGGGGACTAAGTTTAAACATATTAAATCTCAAGAATTAAAATATTGTTAAAAAAAATTCAAAATGCCCAATTTCACGTCAAAGGACTCATGATCCAATAAAATCCGTTTAACAATGAGTTGCATTTCTTTTCTTTTTTTCCCTTTAGCTTGGCAAAATGAAATCCATTTCCACCATATAAACTAACGGAGAACTCTCGATTCAACCATGGCTCATATCTTAATATATAACCTATTTGTCACTTTAATATGGAGAAATTACACTTGATAATCATGTAATCTAGGTAATAC
>Ga0325400_1006026_pt1 | contig 11489 bp, 4 predicted proteins | sample PopdelMetagenome_2_FD_205662 | JGI IMG/M metagenome (GOLD analysis project Ga0325400, IMG submission 205662) | Populus deltoides microbial communities from Bellville, Georgia, United States - Xylem-PdKOR-R1 | ecosystem: Host-associated > Plants > Phyllosphere > Stem > Wood/Secondary xylem...
AACTCCATATATTTCTTGTTCAAATCCTCATACTTCCCAATCCTATCCATCAGTTCGAACTGGACTTGTGCAAATTTTTCTTGGAAATATTCTGCACTTCCTTGGCAATCGTTAAAGTCAATCTCCATTGCTTCAAGTTCAGAGCAACCTTCTCCTCGCCTAGCTTTAACTCAAACTTTGTTATTCGCGCATCTCTAGATTGTATTTGCTCATCTAGAAATGCTCTCCTTTTATCTTCTTTTAGCATCATTTCTTCCAACATTGCCTTGTCTTTTCTGCTTTTGCTCAACTCTGTCTGAAGTTTTTTCACTTGTCTTATTAACTCTTCTTCATTATTAACCATTTTCCTCTTAATAGGCTCTTCTACAGTTTGGGGAGATTTGACTCCTACACAAGGCATGACTGAAGCTGCTAAGTCTGTCCATCTCGCATATCCTTCACTTGCACTTGGATCTTTTAAACCTTCTATCTCAACCAAAACCAAATGCTTCCAATCTTGTTTGATGATCTCCAAAACTTCTTTTGCAATGGGATCTTTGAACAAACCAAAGAATTGAGCAATTCTCATAGTCCTTGGAACAAATTGCATGCCCCCAAGTTGCCTTACCACTAGGGCAGGAGCATAACTCACATAACCTGTAATCCCTACCAATGGCACCCAACGTCTTTGTCCACAAATCATTAGGACTTCCACTGTTGTTACCCATGGGGCTCTCCACTTAAAATCACTATTAGGCAAACCTTCTAATTTGTCAACCCAACCTTGGTTGTCTAGATCTCCCCATTCTTCTTCTTCTTCTACTAACTTCAGGGGTCTTTGGGTGAACCACCAAAAATTATTGAAGACAGGTTTTTTTGTTTCGATATGGCTTAACCGTCCAGATATACAACAACTGCGTGCAGCATCTCATTGCTCCTTTTCCGGTCCTCCTACAATGATTAAGCATCAAGATGGTTTTAGCTAAAATAGCAGCCACTGGATCGATTTGTGTATTCTCATACTCTACATAAGCAACAGCGGCCTCCAAACTCACTACACCCGTCTGACTTGGGAACAACACAAGGCCAAATATGCCGAAGGTAATCAATCTCTTTTTTTCTAATCCTGACTTTTTTTCTAGTTCAATTGCTAGCATCCTCCATTTCAGACCGGTAGCATTCTTTTCCAAAAACTTTTCCAAGTTGGAGATTTTGAGCAGTTTTGACAGTTCAGAGATGATCTTGTCAGATCTCAAAGGCAAATAAATCCGATACAGATTGTTTAGAAACTCAGTCAACATACCATATTCCTCCATAGTGGGACATAGGTCTATGTTTCCAAAAGAAAAACACTGGTAGTCTGGATCCCAAAAATGAACTAAGGATCGCACAGCTGGACTTAAAACTTCTACCCTTGCAATTTCTACCAAACGTCCGTATTTCCTAAAAAATACATCCTTATCCACATTCTGAAAGTGAGTCATTAACTTGTTTACCTAATTCATAATGCAATTCAGGTTCTTGATTGGTGACAGCTTCTTAGCATCGCTTCTAAGGCAGTTTCCTTTAGTCAATTGTGACAGTTCAGAATTTTTTCCGTATTCTATGATGGAAAATTTAGCAATGGTGGCCATTTCGTTCACAAGTCCTGCAATTCAAGATGACTTGGGTTTGGACTTGTTTTGATGCAAAAGATATTATGGAGCATACACCCTAAGGATATGTTCTAGTTCCTTTACGTGAAACATAGGGTAGGTTTACTACTTGGTCTCTAAAAAGGGTCTCTTGCTGTCCCAGTGATCATCCTTGTAAAGGCAATATGGGGGTTCAGCAGATAGTGGGATGGCACATGTACCAATCACTATCAGTCTAAACACTCAGCAAAGAGTTGGGGTTTACACAAACTTAAACCTTGACTCAAGTCATAAGGCAAGCTGTTAGTCCCCCACTTAACTTAAAGTTTATTGTGTGTGCCCTTAAAAAGATAATAATAATAAAGTAATGCATGACTATACCATGTATGACCAGAATGTGAAGATGCATGCTAAAGCTTTTAAACAAAATATCATTCATAGTAAAAAAACAACAACATATAGTATAATAAAAAAACAATTACCAAGCTTAGTCCTAAGGTCCCCAGTGGAGTCGCCATCCTGTTGCACCCTCGCGGCGGAGCGTGGCGTCGCGGCGATCCTCGATTGATTTCGGGGTCTTTTGTTTTATTTGTGTAAAAGGGAGTCGCCACCTAGTATTATGGTCACTAGGAAACCCTTTCAGAGATTTTAAGGTAAGGGACTGGTTACGTAAAGGGAAGGTGTTAGCACCCCTAGTACGCCCTACCTAAGGTAAGCTGCTTGGTGTTTGGTTTGTCTTATAATTGCTATGGTGTTGGTGTTTTCTAATCCCATTAGTTTTTCTAGGTTTGATGCAAACTAAATTTATTAAGATAGAAATCCAAGGAGATTCCATGTGCTCTAAAAGCTCACTTTTCCCTTAGTATTTCAAGAGTTTGCGACTCGTAAATCGCAAGGAGGAGGGACAAAAATTTAGAAATCAAGGGTGCTTTAAAAACCTTTTTTTTGTTCTTAGTGTTTTATACTCTCACGGCTCGTAAACCGTGGAGTAAAAAATTAAAAAGTCCTCGATTATAATCAAGGATTCTTTCAAGGATATGTGCAGATTTATTATTCCTAGAAAATTATTTTGGATATTTATCACTTCGGGTTTCTTTATCCAAATATTAACAGTGAATAATAACAAATTATTGCCAATAATATTTTGGATATTCGTCCTTTAAGAATTTCTTTATCCAAACATTAGCGGTGAATAATCAATGAATTCCCCCCAAAATAAGATTTTTATATTTTTTGGAATATTGGCCAATACCCTTTGGAGTTTTACAAACATGTTGTAAAATCCAGAAATGCAAGAAAATAATTTTTCGTGTGTTTAAGAAATCCATGCGAAAACATATTTTCAAAACTTCCGATATTATTTTCTATAAAAAGAACGTTCAAAACATGTTAGGGTATTGGCCGTATGCAATACACAAGAAAACATTTTTATATTTTGTCAAAACACGAACAACAAGATTAAACACAAACATCACAATTAACAATATATATATATATATATATATATATATATACCCATCTATTCTAAAATTCACAAAAACCTAAAACAGTTCACACCAATTTGAATTTGAAGCCTGAATGAGCCTAACCCATCATTCTCTAAAATAAGACAACAAGGATGTATGCACGAAAAATTAACAAAAGTTCTGAAACTGAAATTATGACAAGAACCGTGACTCACACCCCTTTACTCCTTTCCTAATCATAGGAGTTGCCACACTCGTTCCATGCAAAAAAACAGAAAAATATAACCGAACAGACGGGTGGGGGATGACGAGGAGCTTTAAAGCTCACAATTCCTCACATACACACCCATTTAAGGAAAAAAAAAAAAAAGGCCCGCGACTCTCACATACACACCCCTTTAAAAATCACAGTCATGAATGAAACAGTAGCAAGCTTGCAACTTGTTGCCAAAACAAACAAAAACACACTTCCCAGACAAGAGCAGAAACATGTTTTTTTAATTAAAAAAAAACCAATCAGCAGACACCAGCTTTGAAATATTGCAAGGAAGGAGAAACTAAAACTTATACCTGCAAATCTTGCTTGTTTTGAATGCCAAAGATGACGTACCAGCCGATGGGCAAAGCTTCTACCTTTTCGCTTCTGTTAAGCAATAGAAAGACTCCTTCTCTTTCCTTTCTCCTCTCTCTGTTTTGGTCTTCTATGTTTCTCCCGTTTCTCTTCTTTCGTTTCTCACCTTTTTTTTTTCTCTGCCTCTGCTCTCTCTTTTCTTTCTTTTTTTTTGTGTCTTTCCCCGTTTTAGTCAAGGTCTTCCAGGAACCCCCGGATGAAAGAAAGCCCCCTCTTTTGCTTCTCCTCTCTGTTTTTGGTCTCTCTCTCCCTCCCCTTTTCTCCTCTTTTTGTTTCGTCTGCTCCCTCTCTTTTTTTTCTGTAACTTTGTTCCTGTGAAGACTTTCACAGTCGAAAAGATGAACCCCTGCTCTTTGTGTTTTCCCTTCTCTCTCTTACTACCTGCCTCTCTTGCATTTTTTTTCTTTCTTTACTTGTTCCTCTTCCCCTTGTTTTGCCTCCGTCTCCTCTTTTTTTCTTTCTCTCCTCTATTTTCTTATTTTTCTGCTCTCATTTTCTCTGGTTTTCTTCTTTTTTTATGCTCTTTCTCTCTGCGTTTTTCACCCCCTCTCCTTTAGGTCAGCAGCTGAGGCTTTTATATAGCCTATACACGACTTTATTTAGGAAACAAATATTACAATAACTCTAGGGTGTATTCTCGGGTGAGCAGAAATAGGAAACCAGAATGTTTGATTCTGATTTTGTGATCAGCAGTGATTTCTTTCCTAGTTAGAGGATGGTGTGGCTCTTTTCTTTCCTTCCATAGGGCTAGCTGCTCCCTTTGAAATGAGGCAACAAAAACGTGGTCTTCAGCTCCAAAAATCAGGCGTGATTAGAAAGGAATACAGCAGAGAAAAAAAGGAAAGAAATCAGATGGAGGGTGCAGCTGCAAAGTCCTATTTTCCTTATTCGGTGTGGTAAAAATCCTGTCATTTATGATGATCCAGCCCCCCTCTCCAGCTTTCAATGTCCTTCTTCAATTCAATCCCTCAATTTAGCACATTTCGATTCAGTCTTTGGTCCAAAAAAATCCTTCGAAACAGTCCCGCAAACTTGGGCAAAAATCCTTCTCACGATCAGGAATCCCTGCTTTCAACACTAGATATTCAAACGGGAATATCTTGAGCTTTTGTTATTGAAATCAAGTGATTCAAAAAGCCCAAATTCATCTACGTGTCCCGGACTACAACTTTGATGAAGGATTCAAAGTGAGAGATTCATTTTGAATAAAAAGAATTGCAACCAAACTCAGCTGGAAACCTTCTCACGGCAAGATTCTATGTTTTCACGCTAGATTTCAAACAGGAATATCTTGAGTTTCTGATATCGGAATCAAGCAATTCAAAAGCTCAAATTCATCTATGTGTCCCGGACTATAAATTTGATGAAGGAGTTGAAGTGAGATAAAATCATTTTAGAGAACAAAATCTGCTAGTAATCTAGTTGGTCAAAAAGGTTCTTGATCTGATGATGCTGAGCATCCGAATCTGACTGAGAATTTGTCCTAAGAATAATGATTGCTAGGACCTAAGAAAGGTGTACGTCAATTTTTTAACATATTATGAGTGACAGAATATACCTAAGATGGTCAGATATCGTACGAAACCGAGTCAGAATCAGAGCCTAAGTTGGAACAAAAAATTGCGACAACAGCAGAACCATTTTTTTAATGCAAATTCTGAGGAATTTTTTCAATTTTAAAGACCATATAAAAAAGGAATGAATTTGGCATTATGAAGACTTCTGATCAATCTAAGAAAACCTGACGATTTTGGCAGCAAAGAGGAAGGATAAAGAGAGCAAAAAATAGCTCAAACAGGGTTTCGAAAAAATATTTCTTTCATTTGCTTTTGTCAATCTTCCAGCAAACATGGGGTCCAAAAATAAGTAACAACAACCATGTAGGATCATAAAATAAGGAATCGAGCACTATAGTAACCTTTGAGGTAGAAATAAGAGTGTTAACAGATTTTGCAAGAAGATATACATGCTATATTGAGTATGTTAAAAAGATATTTTTCTTGTCGTAGCATAAGACCCGTACTGGTAGGATGAACCTCAATCCCTAAGAAATAATGAACAACTCAAAAATACCAAAGCTTAAACTCTAACCTCAGTAATTAAATCAATCGGTGACGTAAAACTAAATTGCTTCTAGTAAGAAAAATATCATCAATGTAAACTAGAAGATAAAAGATATCAACACTCGTAGATAAGATGAATAATGATATGTCAACCTTAGGAGCACGAAAGCTAATAAATAAAATATAATCACTCAAGCGAGTGTACCATGCCCGAAAAGCTTGTTTCAAGCCATATAAAAGCTTATGTAATCGAAACACATGAGAGGAAAAGGTAGAATCAACAAAACCTGGAGGTTATTGCATGTATTCCTCTTCATCAAGTATCTCATTCATATATATATATATATATCTTCCAACCACGTGAAACCACAATAGAGAAAACCAACCGAACAGTGGCTTGCTTAATGATAAATCTAAAAGTCTTAAAATAATCAATACCTTATTATCAAGTAAAACATCTAGCAACCAATTGAGCTTTATAGTTCTCCATGATGGCATCTAGATGATATTTTATCTTGTACACCCAACTGCTACCAATAACATTCATCAAAGGATGAGAAGAAACCAAAAACCAAGTGCCATTGAAACGCAACACTTGAATCTTATCCTTTATAGCATCATGCCAAGCCTCATACCTGTCAGCATCAGAAAATATAATCAGTTTATAGGCATGAGGAGAGAGTACTTAAGAGATAGGGTTGTTAGACAAAGCTGAAGAGCATCAGATTTGCTATCTTTGACAACCGTTGATGAAGAACCATATGATGTTGATGAACCATAAAACAAGAGGCAAGGAAGGCCAAACTTGTATACTATTGTAGAGGATAAGATGAGAGGTCAAAAACCAAATTTAACCCAGCAGGAGATTCAGATCATGATGCTAGACCGGCAACAACAAATCTAGATGAAACAATAGTAGAACCAAGAGAACCAGCGATATCAGACCTGAAAAATTATAACTCTGAAAAAGAAAAACCTATATCTAGAGAATGATTATTAGATAAACAAACATATAATGACATAAGGGCAAAACTAGTAGGCTGTTTGAATATAGAAGAAATGGTAGGTAGTATATGTGGTGGAGAGGCCACAGATGTAATGCAATAAAAAAAAAGAGAATTAAGAAAATTAGACAAGTAGGTAATAGTAATATAACGAGGAGAGGTGTTGTGGGGCTATACCATCTATTCAGATTTGTCAAAAGGAAACACTTGTTTATGAAAACGAATATGACGAGGAAACATTTGGAAAAAGAAAATACGTTGAGATGTAAGGTCAAGATAATAATAACTAAGATGAGAGTAACTATAGCCTAAGAACACACATGGAGAGAAACGAAAATCCAATTTATGAGTATGATATGGATGCATAAATGGAAAGCAAAGACACCTAAATGTATGCAGAAAATCAATATTATAGGTAGTCCATCAAAGATAAAACACAACAAAACCCTAGCAATTCAAGACAAAACCAACAATGCAGCCTACCTTAGGTAGAACGCTTAAGAGGTGATAATACTTTTCTTTTGCATAATCAGTCCTGTACCATAGAATCTCTGCTGGCCAGTTAGGGTTTCTAGTGACCATAATACTAGGTAGCGACTACTTTAACGAGACCTTTCTTCATTAAAGAACAAGATGCTAAAAATCTATTCTTTAGCTTTTAATAATGATTTTTAAGGTCGTCGCGATGTCGGGTGTGATAAATATTGGATAAGTGAGTCCAAACAATTAGTGAGAGATAATAACTATTATACATGCTAACATACATTATAAGATATGTGATTATGATTGTATAAAACAAGGTATATAACAAATAAAGATATTCCAAAGGTCACAAACAAATGATGAACAAAGGGGGTATGCATGTCAAAATAACATATCATACTACTGACATCCTACTTGTCAGCTAAGAAACATATATAATCATAGGAGGATCAATTTATACAGTACTGACATCCTACTTACCAGTTAGGAATTAGAATACCATGTGCACATAGGCAAACTATTCTCTATTAATATGGAGCAACTAACTACCCTTTATTTGAAGTTTCTGACAACAGTCTAAATAGGGTAACAAGAATCATGAGCTTAAATGAGCAAATAACATTGATAAAGAATTCATGGTTTATCATCAAAATTCACAATGCAAGCATGATCACATTTGAATAAATATAAAGGATATATGGACTGTAATTAAATCAAACAGGCATATGATGAGTATTTAAGAAGAAAAAATAATAATAATAACAATAAGTAATCATGTTTATATAATTAATAATAGCAATAATACTCATCATTTCATACCAACACACATATACAATGCATAATAAAAATTATTCCACTTACCTAGAAAATAGAAGCAAATCGAACAAAATACTCGAAACTGAGACAAATAAATCACTAGCATTTGACCAGAGTAGTATCTGCAGAACCTAAATGAATAAATAAGAGATACTAAAAAAAAAAAACAGATCGAAGAAGAAGTCTAAACACTAAACATACTAAAACATAAATGAAAATGCTAATCAACCAATCGACCGCCTCTTCATTTGTTTGACTGTTTAAAATAAAACAAACCTACCTCACAACTGTTTCTCCAACCGGTCGACCAACCATAACCCAAACGATCGACCGCATCTTATATCCAACAACTGATTGATCGGTTCACTTATATCGGTCAACCGCTTGATCGGGAATCCTAGAGAATCTCAACTTGCAATCTATTTTGATCTTGCCTAATCTCAACAACACATTCAACAACATAAAAATAGTTCTATCCCAACCCTATACAGTCCAGATACATATTATAAAACATTCTAACAAGTTCTCCACAATCGATTCCATCAAAAACATCAAAATCATTCTAACCCCAAATTCATTCATCAAGCCCTAGCATGCCAAAATTACTGTTCATAATCTAAAAATTAAAGAGTTAAGGATGATCTTACCTTGTTACCAGTCCCAAATAGCCCCAAACCAAAAAGCCTTCACGCCCAAGCTTAAGGAATTGTCTAGAGAAAACTCCAAAAGTCATACTACTTGTTTAAACATTGTTTCTCTGTTACTGTACTTGATAACTTTTAATGTTTTTTTTGTTGTTTTAGAAAAAAAGATTTCCCTATGCTTGGTTATGGGCTGTTTTAGGCTCACAACGGTCTTGAGGCCTTTTAGGCCCTAAGCCACAACTTGGGTCTTACACTTAAGTTTGTTATAACTAATAGGTTAAGGTCTTATTCTTATATCATCGGCTCTTGATTCCTTATAATCAATGGTTGAGGCTTATCATCCAATAACTATAGTTTTTTGGTTCAGGTAATCACTGGCTAGGTTATTTTCAACTTGATTTTAACTTTCTTAGGTTATATTTAATTTTGATTATGGGTTTAATGGTTTTTACCCTCCGGGTTCGCATCAATTAGTATCAAAGCAAGACTCTAAAATCAGGTTTTATCTATTTATATTGTTAGGTTTTTTATTTTAACTTTACCCTATTTTCTAGTTTTCTCTATGTTATTGATTTTTTTTTTACCCTAGTTTTTATATCTTGAATCTAGCTTATTCTCTAGTTTAGCTTGATGTTGAGTTTTCTTTGAAATTTATATAAAAAAAAAAAAAGAAAAGGAAGATCAGAATCGCAAAATCAAAATAATATTTCTTGCAAAAATAAGTCAACATGCAAGCAAGTAGATGATTTCAGGTCGAATCTTTTAATGAAGGGGGAATGATGAGAATTATCAAACAACACCACATGATCCATTACATATTCCAATTCGACCTATTACAAGGTCAAGAGCTAAGAAGGTTAAAGGAAACTCAATGGGTTAATTCAAGATATTTAAGTTTTATTTTCTTTAAAACTTGCAGATTCAATTTATTTTCATATTTACACGTGAATTGGGCTTCTTATCCTAATGTTCAATTTTATGTTAATGCCCATAACTTTTGATCCAAGCTGAAATTTTGTTAAATGATTCTAAAGGCCTTGTTTTTTATAGGGTTAAAAGTTTATAATGATCAGACATTAAGAAGACCTTGCAATAAAGACAAAAATCTACTATACAAGAATTACATTAGTTTTCTAATTAATTTAGGATTATTTTTTCTATTTTATTTAGAACTTTTTTGTTATTTTTCCAACCTTGTTTGGAACATTTTACCTAGTATAAATATGATTATTTATCTTATATGTAGGTTTTAATTAATTGGAGATGGGTTGATTATTAAAAAAATAAAACTTGTGTGAGAGAGTTTGCTCTTACTCTTGGTTCCTCATGGAACTTTTTCGGAAACTTATCAAAAATCATATCTTTGTGACGTTCATGCTTATACCTATGGTTTTTGGTTTGTTATAACCGATGGGTAAGGGTCCTATTCTTATACCTTCGGTTCTTGGTTTGTTATAATCAACAATCAAGGTTTTTCATCCAATAGATATGGTTTTTTGGTTCAAGTAATTACTTGATCGAGTTCAATCTTGATTATGGGTTCAAGGGTTCTTACCCTTTGGATTCACATCAATTCTTGTTTTACAAAGATAATCAAATGTGATAATGAAAAGAATTCTATCAATTTTGGTTCCTAAAAGAGAAGAGTTTTACGGTTGGTTTTTTGTGTACAAGTCTTGCTAAATGTATACTGAAGTTAAGTTTTATTTGTATAGTTCTAGTATATACTTAGTATGTATGCTAGGTTTCTATTTTAATATTTTATCCAAGTTTATATATATTTTTAGTAAGCATGATAATCTTTTGTTATGATTACAAGTTTATGATGTTATTATTATTTTACTTGATTATAAACTAAGTTTTTTGTTCATTAATTTATCTAATAATTATGTAATTTTTGACAACAGGTTATTTATAAGGTATTAAAACGGTAAGACCATATCAGCAATGACCTTGTGAAATTAATGTCTTACATCTTATTACACCGTTATTTACTAAGAGTTCTTATGCTTTGAGATCAAGTAATATCTTGTATTACCATTAGAGGCAGTGTTGTTTTGCACAAAACCTCCTTTTCCCCCATGCTATATGCCTGTGAGAAACAGGCCCCTCATGCAAATATTTATGTGGTAAGTAACAAGTTAAGCTGTCAACCCGAGTTTAAAGAAAGGATTAAAAAAAAAAACTGAAATGATTTTCCGAGTAATTCACGATCCAAATGTTTAACAATCGAGAGAGATAATTGCTAGGGGTCATTTGTTTGTTCCATTCTCTGTTGAAGCTTTGAAATAGTAGTTAAAAAAAAAAGACTGGACAGCTGTGTTCCACTTCCTCAGAATAGCATATCCTAAGCCCTAACTTATCGTTTCTTTTTTCCTTTTTCGAAGCTCCTTGCATAGCCAGGGGTGTCTGGCTTGAAAGTTCGGTAGCTTTTTTAATATATATACACACATACCGAACTTTCAAGCCTATATATATATATACACTTTTATTGGATACCATTAAAAAAAGCTTGTATATATACTTTTATTGGTGGTATCCGATAAAAGTGTATATATATATAGGCTTGAAAGTTCGGTAGCTTTTTTAATATATATACACACATACCGAACTTTCAAGCCTATATATATATATACACTTTTATTGGATACCACTAAAAAAAGCTTGTATATATACTTTTATTGGTGGTATCCGATAAAAGCCTATATATATATAGGCTTGAAAGTTCTGTAGCTTTTTTAATATATATATATATACACGCACGCACTC
>Ga0325400_1006027_pt1 | contig 11489 bp, 12 predicted proteins | sample PopdelMetagenome_2_FD_205662 | JGI IMG/M metagenome (GOLD analysis project Ga0325400, IMG submission 205662) | Populus deltoides microbial communities from Bellville, Georgia, United States - Xylem-PdKOR-R1 | ecosystem: Host-associated > Plants > Phyllosphere > Stem > Wood/Secondary xylem...
CCGCCGACGGAAAAAAGCGCTCAGCGTTTCGCCGGGGGGCGACAGGGTTGTATTGGACCGTTCGCGCCAAATAGCCAGCTTGGTACTCCACGAAAAATACGATCCGAGCAGGAGCGAGAGCGGACCGGATGGCAGCCTGCGATACGCGCCATTTTTGTAAATGTAACGCGCTTTACTGACCGGTTTGGCAAAACGCAGTTCGGGCGTCAGGCCCAGCTGATCAATCCAGGCCAGCAAAGCCTCGTCGCCCAGCAGCGAATTCGGGCCCAGCTCGCGGAGGTACGCCCCTTCCCGCCGGGACAGAATAACGCCCCCGGGCTCGTCCCCGGCGTCAAACAGGCGATAAGGCACTCCGCGCTGCTGCAGCTCATAGGCCAGCGTTAAACCCGAAATTCCGGCTCCGATAATGGCAATCATAATCCGTCAGTTACTTCTTGTTCAGGGTATCTTTTTTGGACCCCAGTTCTTCATTGATCTGCTTATACAGTTCAATCATTTTCGCCGGCTCCGAGGAATAGTAGTTGTAGCTTCGGTTGTAGGTCGCCGTATCCACGCCATACTTCCTAAAAACGTTCTTTTCCAGTCGGTTATAAACCAACCGGCTCGAATCGCTCGAACGCAGCGCCAATTTATTGACGCGGGCTTCCGTTAAATGAATATCGCGGAGGATATGGCCCATTTTGTCCATTGGAATCAGGCCGGCCGATGCCTTTTCGGGTTCCGCCTGGCAAGCCACAATCAGCATAACCATTCCAATTGGCCACCCATACCGGAATAAGTTACGCGTTTGCGCCTTCATTTTCGTTATTTTTGTCAAAGCTGGCATTTCAATACAAATGTCGGAAATGATTTTCATCCGTTAAACCGCTGTCCCCAAACAGCGGCAGGCTGTAACAGCAAGACCTGTCCGGCTTTCCAACAGCGCAGCAGAACTTGCTAAACGGGGCACTGAGTATGCACGAATTTCTGGCAAAGTTATATCAATATGAAATACGCATCCGGAAGGCGGTTAATTCCCAGATGCGCGGAAACTTTCATTCTATTTTCAAAGGTTCGGGCCTGGAGTTTAGCGATTTGCGGACCTACCAGTACGGCGACGATGTGCGGACGATTGACTGGAACGTCTCTTCAAAAGGCCACGGCACGTTTGTCAAAATCTTTCGGGAAGAAAAGGACCAAACCGTTTTTTTTCTGGTTGACGTGAGTGCGTCGCAGGAAATTGGCCCCAAGGCCCGCTCCAAAATGGACACCACGCGGGAAGTCTGCGGGGTTCTGGCCTTGTCGGCGATGAAAGAAGTTAGTCAGGTCGGCATGTACTGTTTTTCCGATCAGAAAGAAAAATACATTAAGCCCTCCAACAGCCTGAAGCACGGCTACCAGCTCATCTTGAGCCTGTTTAAGCTAAAACCGGAATCGGTGAAGACGAATCTGGCGGATGCTTTTCTGTTCACGCTCAATGTACTTAAACGCCGGAGTGTGGTCATTCTGGTGTCGGATTTCATTGATACCGGTTACGAACACAACCTGAAAGCTCTCGCCCGTAAACACGACCTCGTGGTTATTCACATGTATGATAAACGGGAAACGCAGTTGCCGCGGCTGGGCATTATCCCGGTGTACGATACGGAAAGTCGCCGGACGGTCTGGGTTAACACTTCGTCTTCCCTGTTCCGCAGCAGCATCCGGCAGACGTTCAGCCAGAACCAGCAACAACTGGAGCGGCTCTGCAAGCAGTATAACGCCAGCTACGTCGCGCTCGACTCGCAGGAAGATTACGTTCCCAGGCTCATCGAACTGTTCCGCGTCCGTAAGTACCGATGACTGCTGACTTTCTGCTTCGATTCCGGCGGGCCTTTTGCCCCTTTTTTATTGGTCTGCTCACGCCCTTCTGGCTCCGGGCGCAGATACCCAGTGGCGTTTTTCTGAACGATACGATTGAGATTGGGCAGCCCGTCCAGTACGCTCTGAGCATTCGGCACTCCGCCCAGAATGATGTGCTTTTTCCGGATACCGGCCGCTACTTTTCGCCCTTTATCGTGCGCAAAGTAGCCATTTTTCCGACCCAAACCGACGAGAAAGGCAGTCTGGACAGCGCCGTTTACACGCTGGTTTCGTTCGAAACGACACCCGTGCAGATTCTGAAAACGCCAGTTTTTGTGCTCAATGCCTCGGCGGACTGTACGGCGGTTTATTCACGACCGGACACCATCCGGTTAAAAGAGCGCATCAAAAGCCAGCAACTCGACACGTTACGGTTAACAACCAACACCGAGGTAGTTACGCTCCGGCAGCAGATGAATTATCCGCTCCTTTTTACGATTCTCTTTGGTTTTTCGTTGCTGGGTGGGCTGATTTTTCTCCTTTTTGGCCGGACCATCCGGACCCGGGTTGGGCGTTATCGTTTATACCGGCAGCATGTCGATTTTGAACGTACCTTTAACCGACTCATCCGGCATCTGGGGCCCGAAACCGCTCACGAAAACGCCGAGCGTGCCGTTGTCTTATGGAAGGAACACCTGGGCTGGCTCGAACGTAAGCCGTTCCTGTCGCTGACGACCCGCGAGATTGTTGATTCGGTGCCCGACAATCGCCTGGCCGATGCTCTGAAGGAAATTGACGGGATGGTTTACGGGGGCGTTTACTCCGAACAAACCCAGCAGTCACTTAAAATTCTCCGCGAAGTGGCCGATAACTCGTATCGCCGACGGATTATCGCCATGACGGGAAACTGACCGGTGACGTTTGGCTTTATGTCAAATGCCAATGGTCAACTAGAACACGAACTTATGGATTGGCTTTCGTATAAATGGTTTACCTGGACGCAACTCCAGCAGTTCACTTGGGCGCATCCCATTTATCTTTACTTTATACCGGCTACGCTGCTCCTATTCGGCCTGCGGGCGCTGCTGCACGGACGCGCCCAGCAACGGCTGAACGTCGCGCTCAACCGAACCGAACTCCGAACTTCGCTGCTGAGTCAGTTGCGGTATCTGCTGCCAGTCAGTTTCTTTCTGGCGATTACGCTCATTGTGCTGGCTCTGGCGCGACCGCAGATTGTCCGGCAGGAAACCGAGCAGGTTTCCGAAGGCATTGATCTAATGCTGGCAATCGACATTTCCGCGTCCATGACCGAAACAGACCTGAAACCCAATCGACTGGAAGCCGCCAAGCGGGTAGCCCGGGCTTTTATCAAGAATCGCCAAAGTGATCGGATTGGGCTGGTTATTTTTGCGGGCGAAGCGTTTTCATTGTGCCCGCTGACGACCGATTATGACCTGGTGAACAACTACCTCAACGAGCTGGATGACAGCATGATCAAGACATCTGGCACCGCCATTGGTAGCGCGCTGGCGGTTTGCATCAATCGGATGCGCGACTCGCCTTCCAAAGGGAAAGTGGCTATTTTGCTGAGTGATGGCGACAATACCGCCGGTAACCTTGACCCCGTAACCGTGGCGAAACTGGCGAAGGCATTTAACATCCGGATTTATTCCATTGCCGTTGGTCAGCCTCCGCGGCCTGCCCTGCAGAATGCGCTGTCGACCATCACCGTCGACGAAGGTATCCTGACCACCATCGCCAGCATCGGCGGAGGCAGTTTCTTCCGGGCGGGCGATAATCGACGGTTACAGGCCGTTTTTTCGGCCATTGACCGACTGGAAAAAGCCCCGGTTAAAACCCAAACCTACCGAAGCGTCAAGGACTTTTACCGCGTTTATCTCTACTGGGCCATTGTATTTTTGTTGCTGGCGCTATTCCTAAAAAACACCATTTTCGGCAACATTCTGGAAGACTGAGAAAGGAAAGAATTTATGTTATTATCGTACTACAACCAGCATGTCATTGAAGCGGGCCTGGATGAGGTGGGTCGCGGCTGTCTGGCCGGACCCGTTGTGGCGGCTGCCGTTATTTTACCCAGCGACTACACCCACCTTACTCTGAATGACTCCAAACAGCTGAGCCGCGGCCAGCGCGAGAAACTACGGGAAGAGATTAAACGAGACGCCCTGGCCTGGGCCGTGGCCGAGGTTTCTAATACGGAAATTGACCGGATCAATATTGCCAGAGCCAGTTTTCTGGCCATGCACCGGGCGGTCGATGCGTTAACGATCAGGCCGGAACACCTGCTGGTGGACGGCAATCGATTCATCAACTACCCCCAGATTCCGCATACCTGCATTATCAAAGGCGATACCAAATTTCTATCCATTGCCGCGGCCTCCGTGCTGGCTAAAACCTACCGGGACGATCTGATGGAACAGCTGGCTATTGAGTTTCCGCATTACGGCTGGGCACGTAACGTCGGCTATCCGACCCCGGTTCACCGGGCTGCCATTCGGGAACACGGTCCCTGTTTATGGCACCGGATGAGCTTTCGGCTCGTTTAAACGGCCGTCTTCGCCCGCTTGTATAAGGGGACGGTGCTGCACGGTTCGCCGAACATCAGACTTTGCACAACCGGACGCAGTAACCGCGTGATCTCTACATAAGCCGCCGTCGGAACGGGTACTTTGCTGCACCCTTTCACCACGACGCGCCCATCGCGGTAATCGTCCAGATTGATCCGGGCGATAGCGTCGAAATAAAGCTTTTCTTCCAGGTCCTGCAAAGAACCAAAAACTACGGTGTTGGCGTAAGGCTCCAGATGAAGCGTCAGCAGCATATACGCCCATGTCGGCACAATGGCGTCTTCGGTGCAGGTGAGCGCCACGTTTTTACCCGTATATTGACTCCAGTCGTGGCTTTTCAGAAAGTCCCGAAAGTCTTTTTCCTTTAGAATAAGCCCCATGTACAGGTTGTCTTTCAGATCATAGACAATCCGCTCGCCGGGGTGGTAATAATCTTCAAGGTCCAGCGTGACCAGGCCACTTTTAGTAACCCGATTGATAATTGGTTCCGTTTCCATACTTCTCAAACAATGGCTTTCTTCGGCTTAGTTCCCATAAAATCCTTGAGATAAAAAGGCTCAAAGAGCGCCACGTCTTCAAATTGCCCCCGCTGGTAAGCTTCGTCGGCTAACTGACCGACCGTTCCGGCCGAAGGATGAACCGGTTGATCAGGAAAAATCGCGTTGGGATGGGTGCCCAGCACCGCCTTGCATTTGGCCGCTCCGTTGCCGAAAAACACCACCGGTTGCTGCGTCAGCCAGTCGGCAAACGAATCGCCATCAATCACCAGCGCCTGAGTTGGGCTTTTTTCCCTTCCCTGCTGGTCGTAGATGGCGCAGTAAACTTCCATGCGCCGGGCGTCGATCATAGGGCACAGCAGGTGGTCAGGGCCGTAAAAAGCCCGGATTTGCCCGGCCATTGCTTCGAGCGTGTTGATCGCCAGCAGCGGTTTATCAAGGGCAAAGCAAAGCCCTTTCGCCGTTGAAATGCCAATCCGTAAACCGGTGTAAGAACCGGGCCCTTTGGCCACCGCCACCGCATCCAGTTCGCGCAGGGTATGACCGGTGTGTTGGACGGCCTGGCTCACCAAGGTCGTCAGCATGCCCGACGATGACTTCTCGGCCAGCAGTTCATACTGGGCCAGCAAAGTGCCATCCTGATGCAAAGCGACGGAACAAACGGTAGTGGAGGTATCGATTGAGAGAATTAATGACATTGGGTAATTGACAGTTGACTGATTGACGGTTGACGCTGGACTTCGACGACGCTTATCCGATGTCAACCATCCAGCGTCAACCGTCAATTAACTACTTGCCGCCTTTCAGGAGCGACTGGTACCGATTCATGTCCTTGAACAGATCGAGGGCAGCTTTTACTTCGGGATCAGTGGCGAAAGACGCTTCCTTCATGCCTTTCTGGAGATAATAATGGCCGACGATCTCCTGCTCAAGCAGCGTTTTAAGTTCACCCTTGAACGTAGCCAGGTCGGCGTCTTTGTTATGCGATAATTTGGTTTTCAGCGCTTTGAGCTGATCCTGAATCTGATCGAATGATTTTTCTTTCTTGGCCGATGCTTCCAGCGTTCCCAGGTCTTTCTCGACCTGCGTCGTGTAGTCATATTCCTTATCCTTCAACCAGGAAACGAACTCCTGGTATTCGCCATCCGTCAGGCGGAACTCGCGCGCCGGCTTGATCGTCGGATGAGCGTGATGATACTGAACGGCGTAATCGAAAATCAACCCTCGGTTGGTCAGACTGAGCGCAATCGGTGTTGGGCGGGCTGCTTCCACCGGCACGTCGGGCGTTACCCCACCGCCATCGTACACCACCCGACCATTTTTCGTTTTGAACGCTGTCCGCAGGGAATCCGGAATTTTGCCCACGCTTCCGTCGGGATTGCGGTGGCTATAATCAATTGCCTGAATACAACGGCCACTGGGAATGTAGTATTTGGCGGTCGTGATCTTCAGCTTTGTGTTGTAGGAAAGCTCGCGCGTGGTCTGCACCAGTCCTTTTCCGTACGTCCGCTGCCCTACCAGCACGCCCCGGTCGTAATCCTGAATAACGCCGGAAACGATTTCGGCGGCCGACGCACTCCGGCTGTTGGTCAGCACGGCAATGGGAATGTCCAGGTCCAGGGGCGGGTTCATGGCCGTGTAGGTTTTATTCCATTCGGTGACTTTACCCTTCGTCGTTACCACTTCCGATTCGCGCGGCAACCAGATGTTGGCGATGTCGATGGCCATGTTCAGCAGTCCACCCGGATTCTCGCGCACGTCCAGAATAAGCTTCTTCATGCCTTTGCCTTTCAGCTCGGTAAAAGCGTTCCGAACCTCGCGCGAAGCCGTACCCGTAAAATCTTTCAGATCAATATAACCGATCTCATCGGTAACCATTCCGTAGTAAGGCACATTGGTCATCTTCACCACGTCGCGGTTAACGGCAATGTCAATGGGGTCCTTAACGCCAAACCGCTTAATGGTCAGCTTGACGTTGGTGTTGGTCTGGCCCCGCAGTAGTTTATCGGAATCGGCGTCCCGGCGGGTTTTTATGTCAACTCCGTCCACTTTCAGGATTTCGTCGCCAATCCGCAGACCAGATTTTTCGGCGGGCGTTCCTTCGTAGATCATCATGACGATGCTCCGGTTCTGCCGCGTCCCGATGAGTGTTCCGATGCCGTTGTAACGGCCGGTCGTCATGGTCATGTAATCCTCAATTTCGTCTTCGGCGAAGAAATTAGTGTACGGGTCCAGCGATTTCAACATGGCGTCAATGCTGGACTTCACCATTTTGTTGGGGTTCAGTTCGTCGACGTAGTATAAATTCAACTCCTTGAAGAGCGTCGCGTAGATGTCCAGGTTGCGGGCGATCTCAAAAAACCGGTCATCGCTCCGGAACGAATAAAAGCCCATCGATCCGGCCAGCAAAGCGACCGAGGCTGCAATAGTTAAACGCTTGCGGGAGAACATTTCGTTGTTGGGTCTATAGTTGACAGCTTGCAGTGAATCGTAAATTGTCAACAAATTACCTGCCAACCGCCTACCGTTTACTGCCTACTTTGCTTAAAGCTAATTTGACACTTTTTTCTATCTCTTCAAACGAAATTTTCTCGCGGGCGGTATATAAAAAAGCAATATAAGCAGGCGGTTGCTTTGGTTGTTCGGGGGTGCCAAACAGCAGGGGCTTATTTTTTCGGTAGGCTTCGCGGGTGCGCCGGCGGATGAGGTTGCGATCCACGGCTTTTTTGAAGTTTCGGCGGGAGATGGTGATCAGAATGGCGGGCAGTTCGTCGGTGCGTTCTTCATGGGCGATATACAACACCCGAAACGGAAAAAGGTAGAACGTCCGCGTGGCCGCACTACCTTTTTCGAACAATCGTCCAATAACTTTTTTGCCGCTCAGTCGTTCCTGTTTGGTGAGTGTTTGCTTCATAATGGATTCTCACCGGATCGCCAGCCAGACACGCCAACAGTGCGCCAGACGAATTACAACGTTTGGACGCACCGGCTAAAGCGGACGACGCTTAGAATTTGAAACGGTCGCCTTTTTTCTCGTCAGAGACGGTTAACTTATGACGGCCTTTTTTCCGGCGGGCGGCCAGCACTTTGCGGCCAGTGTGCGATGCCATGCGCTCCCGGAAGCCATGCTTGTTCCGGCGTTTGCGATTCGACGGTTGGTAGGTTCTTTTCATGACGGATCTATCGTTGGATGCCTATTTTTTCAAATGAGTTTGCAAAAGTAGGTAATCTTTCGCTCCTCCGCAAGAGCTTACTGATAATTTAGTATTTTCACAAACAAGTAGTTACCTTGTTTATTTATAGTTTAAGTGCAGTCACGGCCGACTGTGAGTGCCCACTAACGCTTTTCTTTTCCTATGAAGTATCGCCTGTTACCTGCCGCCCAGCCTTCCCGATTTGTCGAAGTCGAATGTCAACTGACCGATATTACAACGCCAACCGTGGAATTGCAGTTGCCAACCTGGCGGCCCGGACGTTATGAATTGCAGAATTTTGCCAAGAACATTCAGCGCTTTGAAATCTTCGACGCCAGCGGCAATCCTCTTTCTTTCCGGAAAATAACCAAAGATCGGTGGCTTGTTCAGACCGATGGCGTAGCTGAATTAACCGCGCGTTATACCTATTACTGCAACGTAATCAACGCCGGAAGCAGTTATGCCGACAGCCGGCTGTTATACGTCAATCCCGTTAATCTGTGCCTTTACGCCGAAGGACGGCTGGAGGAGGAGTGCACCCTGGAACTGGCAATTCCGCCAACGTGGACAATAGCCTGTGGCCTGCAGCAAACCGGTCCGACAACGTTACGGGCGGCCAGTTTTTATGAGCTGGTCGATTGTCCGCTCGTTGCCTCGCCGGATTTGCAGCATACAGAATACGACGTACAGGGGACTCCGTTTCACGTCTGGATTCACGGCGGTATTCAGCCCGACTGGGAGCGAATTGAGACCGACTTCCGGCGTTTCTCGCAAACGCAGATACAACTGTATGGTGAGTTTCCGGAGAAAGAATACCACTTTCTGACCATTATTTTGCCAACGGCATTCTACCACGGCGTCGAACACCGGAACTCGACCATGCTGGTGCTGGGCCCCAACGATGAAGGCGAGGGGCTGTACACGGATCTGCTCGGTGTGGCCTCGCACGAATTATTTCACACCTGGAACGTGATCCGAATCCGGCCGACGGAGCTGCTGCCGTACGATTTTACCCGGGAAAATTACTTTCCCACCTGCTTCGTGGCCGAGGGAGTCACGACCTACTACGGGGACCTGATGCTCCGGCGGTCAGGCGTCTTCGACGATGCGGCTTACCTCAAAGAGCTACAGGTTATGCTCAAACGGCATTTCGAGGTCAGCGGACGAGCATTCCAGTCGCTGACGGAATCCTCCTGGGATCTGTGGCTCGACGGCTACGAAAAAGGGATCCCCGACCGGAAAGTTTCTGTTTACAACAAAGGCGCCCTAGCCGCGCTTATTCTCGATTTGCACCTTCGCCGGAAAACCGATCACGCCCGTTCGCTGGATGATGTCATGCGGCTGATGTGGGAGCGCTTCGGTAAACCCTTTATTGGCTATTCGCTGGAGGACTACCGGGCCGTTACGGAAGAAGTAGCGGGCGAACCGCTCGACTGGTACTACAACCGCTGCATCTTTGGCAACGAACCGCTGGAAGAGCTTCTCAATGAATACCTCTCTTTCATTGGCCTCCAAATCGAATACAATACCAGTGACCTTGGCAGCGTGCCTTCGCTCCTGCTTCAGCAAGTAGACGACGAAACCGCCCTGCAACAACGGTTACGCTGGCTGACCAACTCGTCGGTTTCGGCACCGGTTCTCTCCTGACGTTCTGTAAGAAAAAGATAACCCTTGTAAAAACCTGCTCCGGTCGGCTAAGGAAACTGCCAACCGGAGCAGGTTTTTTTGTGCCCAATTATTTTTTTTAAACATATAACTAATAGATTAGTTTTAAAACTAAAACATTAGTCATACCTTTGAACGCGCCACCAACACGCATTCTATAAACACATGCAAGTAAGGGAATTAACAACCGCCGAAGAGGAGATCATGAAGGTACTCTGGCAACTGGGCAAAGGCTTCGTCAAGGATGTGCTGGCTGAGTTACCCGAGCCGAAACCGGCCTACAACACCGTTTCGACGATTATCCGCATCCTCGAAAAAAAAGAACTGGTGGGTTACACGGCCTACGGCAAGACGCACGAGTACTATCCGCTCATTACGGAAGAGCAGTACAAACGCTTTCAAACCGAGCAGCTGATGGCCAATTACTTCGACAATTCGCTGAAAAAGCTGGTCTCTTTTTTTGTCAAAGACCGCAACCTGAGTCTCAAAGAAGCCAACGAAATTATTGAACTCCTAAACCGTAAGAAAGACGTATGAACTGGCTCGACTATTTCCTGAAAGCTAACCTTTACCTTGTTTTATTCTACGGCTGCTACTGGTTAGGATTGCGCAAACACACCTTTTTTGGCCCTAATCGGGCTTATCTCCTGGTGTCGATTGGCCTCGCGCTAGTTCTGCCTTTTGTTGATCTGTCGGCTCAGACTATTGAGGCCATTCCAGTGACGGTTGTGCAGTTGCCCATTACAATCACCAGCCAGCCCGTTGCTACAGGTCCTGACTGGGTGGCCATTGGCTGGGAAATGTACGGGCTGGTTGCCCTGCTCCTGCTCGGTCGCTTTCTTTTTCGGATTGCCCATTTACTCCGCTTCATCCAGCGCTCAGCGCGGCAAAAGGCGGATGGCTACACACTCGTTCTGCCGCAAGATGCCTCGACGCCGACCTTCTCCTTTTTCCATTTTCTCGTTCTGAATCCAGCCGATTCCGCGGGCGATTGGGAGCTGATCCGCCGGCACGAACGGGTACACATTCAGCAGCGGCACAGTCTGGATGTGCTCTTTCTGGAGTTAGCGCACGTCGTTTTCTGGGCTAATCCCGTGCTATTCCTGTATAAACAAGCCATCCGGCAAATTCACGAGTTTCTGGCCGACCAACTGACAACGACCGACGGAACCACCGACAAACAGCAATACATGTCCTTTCTGGTTGACTATACTTTTGGCATTCAGCCGCCTTCCTTTAGCACGCCCTTTTCACAACCCTCTAATTTAAAACAACGAATCGTTATGCTTCAGAAATCGAAAACCAACCGTTGGGCGCTGGGTAAATACCTGGTTATTGGCACCGTTGCCTCCGCCCTGACCATCTACGTAACAGCCTGCGAAGAGCGAGCCAAGCAGGAAGTAAAAGCAGTCGCCGAAGCCGGTACTACGCCGGAGGTCATGGTAAAAAATGGCAAACAAATCTTCACGACTGTTGAAGAGCAACCCGAATTCCCGGGCGGTATGGCTGCACTGGGTAAGTTTATAGGCGAGAACATCCATTATCCGGAACAGGCGGCTAAAAACAAAGTAGAAGGCCGGGTCTTTGTTCGTTTTATAGTTAACACGGACGGTAGTATTCAGGATGTTCAGCTTCTGAAGGGCATTGGATACGGAGCCGACGCCGAAGCAATCCGGGTGGTTCAGGCAATGCCCAAATGGACACCGGGTAAACAGAAGGGTCAG
>Ga0325400_1006029_pt1 | contig 11487 bp, 9 predicted proteins | sample PopdelMetagenome_2_FD_205662 | JGI IMG/M metagenome (GOLD analysis project Ga0325400, IMG submission 205662) | Populus deltoides microbial communities from Bellville, Georgia, United States - Xylem-PdKOR-R1 | ecosystem: Host-associated > Plants > Phyllosphere > Stem > Wood/Secondary xylem...
GCCTTGCCGGAGAGTGATGGAGAGTGCGGCCATGTCCGACGTCCGATTTTGACGCCGTTTTCACCAGTGGCTTCGTCTCGGCCTCCTCTACACAGTGGTATGGTCAAAACACCATTTTGAGAACTTTCATTTTTGAGCAAAAATCAAACACCACTTCAAACCATATGCTCTGATACCAATTGTAGTGAATTCCGACCGGTGATGTATTGATGTTTGCTCATAGGAGGTAAAGCACACTGACACAATATTTAACGTGGTTCGGCAAACTGCCTACATCCACGGGAGAAGCCATTGCATTATATAGGGAGAGAACAAGATTTACAACAATAGAGGAGGAGGAATCATCCCCTCTTTGGCAACTCTCAACCTCACTCTATTTCTCTCTTTTCAGTGCTGCAATGGCAGCTACTGCTGGCTGCCTTGGCAGCCCACTCTCTCCTACATTTCTCACATCTTTGGCTCTACACACTCTCTCCTCTTAACTCTCTTATTTTGCTCTCAACCGTATGCCTCTATTTATAGGCATTCATGGTGCTGCTCCACTTGTTCTTTGGTTAATAATGGTGGCCACCGTCTCCAGCTCATTCAACAATGGTAGCTGCCAATAGTCAATGGTTGGTGCCAACCATTTGCTGCACATGCAATGGCAACAACCCAACAATTACATCTGGTGCAATTGAATCTGATCTTAAACACAGTACTGAGTGCGAAAGGAATTTGTTGGACTCAAAGCTCTCAATTAAAGCTGGTGTTTGGAGCTTAGTAAGACAATTACTGCTGCTAAAATATTTTCTTATGTCTACCACGTCAGCTAGACATGATGTCCCAGAAACCTGAAAACGCTAGTTACATATCTCAACATGGCAGCTGGCGCTGTGCTATTCTTTACAGGTATTACAGGTGAAATTAATATTTGTAACTAATCGTGTCCAATGTTTTGCTTTGGTTCATGTATTTGGGTAGTGGGTGTCAGGATTTTCGCAACCTGGGTTTCTCGGGTTCCTAGTACTGTAGCTAGTTTCTCTTTCCTGAAGCCCTGCTTGTCCCTAGCGGACCAACCCCAACATTGAATTGCAATTTACAAGTGCGTGCGTGATTATACCAGTAAATATTAATATTATGTTTAGCTTCACAATTTTTTCTTGTGACAGCTATAGCATGTTATTGCACAAACAATTGGGGGACCTGTTATTGAATGCAGTTTGCCTGTTACGAGCCAGCCAAACAATTGTGTTGACTGGGAAATCGAAACTCTAGATGAGTTCAAGGAAGAAATTATATGTTCTTGAGATTTAGTTTCTGAAGTTTTAAAACAATGGCAATTTCAAATGTTAGCTCTGGCCGCTAACTGTTTAGTATGTCGGCTTTATGACTTCATTAAAGACATCTTTCACCAGATTTTTCAATAGCAGATCATGACATTATTCAAATAAACTACGTACGTCAACATGATCCGTAAAACACTTTCCACTAGTGCTTGATGCAATCAGTGGGTTTGAAGGACACTGTCCTCTTCTCAAGGTCGTAGCCTACTAGAAAATCCATTTGAGCCAGGTTCCCAAATATTCCTATTTGATTGGATGATATCATAGTGAAGCATAGTAAATCCTCATCGGCTTTGACAAATGTATTCAGTGGCTGCAACTTCACATCCGCATCAGTGAAATGAACTGCTATGACAGGAAGATCAATATCACCTGCACTTCTGAAACAAACGCTGAAAAGCCCTCGAGGGTCGCTAACACGTTCTGCCTTCACTGTTTCCTCCAACACTCTTTCTAATTCGGTGAAGAATTCAGAATCAAGAAAAGTTAAGGTGGTGCCTGAATCGATGATAACGTTACCCTCTTCAACATTACCATTTAACAAACCATTAGTATAAGGCAATCTCTTGTTTCCGACACTAATGGCCTCTAGTGTTACGTAATAGTAGGTATCAGGTTGTTTAGAAACCAAAGGAGTGGAAACCACATGGGGGCCGGAAATGACGCTATCAGTGCCGAATTTGATCTTGCTTGTAACATTCGATTGTTCAGATAATGGCACCAAACAGTATGAGAACTTGCCTTTAATTATCGAACTCAGTTGTGACACTAGGGAAAGAGTGCCACCACCGAGGCCAACTATGCCAGAACCTAGCTCATCGAACGTGCCACCATTTCCAGTACCGCAGCCAAACACAATTGGTGATAGGTGAACTGGACGGCTGCTAGTGGAGCCTATGGTAAACTTCTCAGTAGCAAGATTCCCATTAGTGTATGACTTGTCTCCATATGAGTAATGATACTCACAGATATTTGTATCCATGGCACAAGCTTGCTCAGAAACATCCAATGCATTGCAAAACCGACTCCCACATAACATGTGACGATATGATGAAGATCGTGACGGATCGAAGAGAGGAGATTTTTGCCTGTAACATGGATCGCAAGGCAGACACTGAACCCATGTTAGGTCACTACCGGTATCAGCTATTACAATTACCTCAACTAATGGTGTTCCAATGGACATTTTCATGAAGTATTCACCACCATTTGGTACCAAGTCATTTTGGAATGAATTTATATCAACTGCCTTAGTCTTGAAGACATTGACACGTGATATGGAACGAGAAAAAGCGTTGCGCAAGCGATCGAAATCGGTATGATTTGGGTTGTAAAGTGGGGAAAGAGGAGAATCACGATGAATAAGATTTAGAGTGAACCCTGGATCAGGGCTGGCTGCTGCGCCTAAGAGTGGAAATGGCGATAGACTAATGAAACATATGACAATGGTGACGAAACTGAAACTGGTGGTGGCCATTTGGGAAATTAAGGGGCTTGAAGAGTGGATTGGCATGGCAAAATAATTTATAGGAAACTAGGAATGGAGACAGGGTAATGGAAAGGTCATCCAAACGGGAGTTACTGTAATGATGGGGGAATATGAAAGGTGAAGGAGATCATGGGAGTGATGCATTACTGTTTTCATAATTGCTATATATATATATATATATCCGTTAAAGCCATTACTATGGCAATAATCAACAAAAATATTACTATGAAATTAAGAAAATTAATGGATTGGCGGCTTTCTGCATGTAGTTTATGGTTTGACGTTTTCCATGATCGGAGGGAATGCGATCAGGGGATTAATTAAAAATGTTAATATCGAGGGGAGGCCTAAAGAATTTTTCAGGAGTTACAGTTTTTTGCGTGAATTAAGCACTCATGCTTTTTCTACAGAATAGCTTCTAGCTAAACTTATTTTTTTACCCTTCATGGAACCAAAACAGACGAGTTGAATTAATACATGGGATATATATATAGTGCTTATTATTATGTTGAATTAATACATGGGATATATTGTGCTTACTATTATTTTTTTTTTCAAACCCAAAATAATAGATTGAAATTAATAAATATGGATCTTTTATATCTAACTCGGGTCCGGGTATTCATAACCCGGTCCGAAACCTGAATACTATAATTTACAATTATCTAATTCATAATTAGTTTGAAATACATGTAGTTTTTTAAAACTTTAAGATTATTGATTTATTTTAAATGGGGTTTAGGTTGGGGTTGGATAGATCAATATTCATTACCATCTTCAAACTTAACATTTTGCCTTCAAGGTCTAAAAATTCTTTATCTATTCAGATCAGTATCCATAAGGTTTTAGGGAAATTATCATCCATGAAGGTTAGACGCTGATTTTGTTAATATGGTATGGTGACGTTATTCATTTGTGATGGTCGCAATCTTCCCCAAACAAACCTTCAGATTGTCTGCCAAGAAAACACATGCACATCTGCTTCCATTTTTTTCCCAGATCGCCCAGAAAATAAGGGAGGGTGAAGACCAGAATCCAAGCACTGAAAGGCCATTCTGGATTATGTGAAAGAACAAAGTAAAACTCGCAACTGGCCATCGCCTTAATTATAAGAATGACACTGAAAGATCATGACGGAGGCTGAAGATTATGGAAAACAAACATAAACATGATAAAGTGGGAAAGCAATTTGCTCTGCCCTTCCCTTTATGATAATCCTTCTGTCCAACTAGTTTCAATTCCTTATTGTTTTTCCCTTTAAATCTCTTCTTATTTCTTTTTTTATATACTTATGAAATTTACGTATATCTTGATTAAACCTTTAAGATTTTAAAATTACTGACAATGTAAATTTATAATAATCCTGACATTTATAACATTTAAACTAGTATTTTATAAAAAACAAATTTAGAAACAACCAATTGATGCAAACCAGGATTAAATCCTTCTTATTTTAAATAGACAGGATGACAGAATTCCATCCTCGTTGAATTAATTCTCGTATCATAACAACATGGACTTGTGGACACACAGACGAGGGCCTATTTAACAGATACCATCCACACGTTTAATTAAGACTAAATTAAAAAAAAAAAAAAAAAAAAGGAATTTGGTTGTAATTTATCACGATGCTAAAAAAAGTCAAGAAGCACCAAATCCTCAAGTCAAGGAGGACAGTGTTTACGGTATAGAACATGGCATGACGTAAGTGTTTGGTTACTGTAGTGGAGCAGAAATAAGAAATGCAAGCATCATCCTCTGACACCTCTACTTCAACTGCTCCAGTGATCTTTCGTCCTTAGAAAGAATATCGCATTTCTCTTGACTTATGGATTTGGTTGTTTTTTAATAATTTTTTATTTTTTAAGATTTATTTTTAATATTAATATAATAAAACAATATAAAAAAATTACAGTTTTTTTATACATATCCAAAATGGGAATGTTACAGTTTGGGCCCCCAGGAATCAAAGTCTGGATCCGTGTCTGGTGCTCTGATTAGCCACAAGGGTAACCTCCGATGTAACTCCACCCTTCGATTTCTAAAGGAATTATGGTAGACGACAAAGAAGATTTTAAACGAAGAAAATGCCCGATTTAGTAGAGTAGTTAGAGCAGTTGAAGAAAGAATGTCCTCTCTAGCTTTTAGATAATAAAACCCAGGATGTTTATATTACAAAGCAAACGCACCCACCACTCCATAACTATACACACACACAACCAGCTATATCCTGGCTGTCTTGCACTAACAATGAGAGAATCCTCGAAGCCATGGAGACCATTCACAGCTAATTGCTGTTCAGTCGAGGATCAAGCATTCTTTGGCAACTATAGCAGATGCAGGACATCAAAATCAGACGTTTCCAAGAGCATTGCTCCATTGCCATCGTTTAGAAGATTGTCATTCTCTGATCTTAGCCGTTCTTCATCAATTCGTATTAACGAGGATCTGGCACAGACTTTTGGGCCTGACTTGTTTGACTTTCAACTGAGTGAGTTACGTGCTATAACACAAAACTTTTCTAGCAGTTTCTTGCTAGGAGAAGGTGGGTTTGGAACTGTGCATAAGGGTTATGTAGATGATAATTTGAGGCAAGGTTTGAAGGCTCAGGCTGTTGCTGTTAAGCTTCTTGACATGGAAGGCCTGCAAGGTCACCGTGAATGGCTGGTAACCATAACTATTTTTTCCATTACTGTTTTCACTGTTATTTTCGTTATTTCTATGATCGGTGGCAGATTATAATCCTTACAAATCTTGACCCTTTTTATGCATGGTATTTCTCATGTAATTTTCTCGATTTTCATGATGTGAGATGCGTAGTACAACCCTTCACTGGGATGTCGGCCCTGTTTCACTATGTTTCTTATATCTCATCATGTCCAAAAATTCCTCTCATCATCTCCTTGGAGGTTTTCTAGTTTTCCCTCCTTTTATCTTCACTTGTACTATGATGGTAGCATTTCGTATTAAAGATTCGGAATATGATGAAAAGCAGGACAAGACAGAATATGATGAAAAGCAGTTATTCTATGAAAAGTAGTTGATATATGTTTTATTTCTTTCCAATGCACAATCTTTGTAATGTCTAGTTTACTTATGTCCAATCTCATCTACTCTCCAAACTCATCTTGAGTAATAATTTAATTGTTAATTCTGTAACTTCCAATAACTGCTGATTAATTGAATAAATCTTTCTTTATTGCAGGCAGAAGTAATATTCTTGGGACAACTTAGGCACTCAAATTTAGTAAAACTGCTTGGCTATTGCTGCGAGGAAGAAGAACGACTTCTTGTTTATGAGTTTATGCCTCGAGGAAGCTTAGAAAATCACTTGTTCAAAAGTAGGTTGGTCAATTCTATATTACAAAATCTTTTCTTCCTTCAGGTTATGATTTACATTACCTTCCAATTTATGTAATTCAAAATGGGTATATTCTCTATGGAAAAAAGCTTTTGAAAAATTAAGCTGACTGCCTGACTCTGATATTAATTTTATTGAATTGGTAAAAATGAAGAAAGGGGGTCGTGTGCAAGAAGAGTTCATGAAGATGATGGAAACAGCTACTAACTAGGTCTTGTTTCATTTATTGATGATCACAGGGCTTTCAGTGTCCCTGCCATGGGGCACAAGGTTAAAGATAGCAACAGGTGCAGCTAAGGGGCTAGCCTTTCTGCATGGTGCTGAGAAGCCTGTCATATACCGTGACTTCAAAACTTCCAATGTGTTGCTAGATTCTGTGCGTAAACCATCTCATTCTTTTCTCAATCAGATTAGTAGATGCCCAAACTTGACATGTCAGATGTTCTTTTTGATTATGCTGTCAGGATTTTACGGCTAAATTATCAGATTTTGGGCTCGCAAAGATGGGACCTGAAGGATCAGAGACACATGTTACCACTCGAGTGATGGGTACCTATGGATACGCCGCCCCCGAATATGTTTCAACAGGTTTGAGCACCAAATATTCTGTTGCCTCAAAGCTTTCTCTTGGGTCCATAACAGGAAGATTCTGTGATATACAATTCCAACCCTAACATTATCGTGCATGGATTTTTGAACTAATAAACTACATTACGAAAATGTAATATGATATGCGGCAATTACTGTGAGATTTGATCACTGACAATGGCTCGTCTGACAACGCATTTCAGGGCATTTGACAACCCAAAGTGATGTTTATAGCTTTGGAGTGGTCTTACTAGAGCTACTTACGGGAAGGAGAGCGACAGATAGATCAAGACCGAAGAGTGAGCAAAACATCATTGACTGGGCAAAACCTTATCTGACTAGCAGCCGCAGGTTGCGCTGTATTATGGATCCAAGACTTGCAGGCCAGTATTCTGTCAAGGGAGCAAAGCACATGGCCCTATTAGCGTTACAGTGCATAAGTTTGAACCCCAGAGACAGGCCCAAAATGCCATCTATCGTCGAAACTCTTGAAGCCCTCCAACATTACAAGGATATGGCTGTGTCTTGTGGGCAATGGCAAGCATCACCAAAATCCACTGCGAGAAATGGAGTTTCCCCCAGAGGAAGGTTGGAAAGTAGAGGTGCAAGTTATAGAAAATCAGCTCCAGTCACATCAAGAAAACGTAATTAATCATTTATAATAATGAAATACAAGGCTAAGTGTAAAAGATTTGTTAGATGACTGTGTAATACTTACCTTCCTCGTGTTCATTCCCATTTGTTTGATTATCTGTATCACTATTCAAATGGCTTATGCACGCTTACCTCCTAAAACTCTTTTGTTGGGATTTCGTACTTTTCTTCCTTGGTATCTAGCCAATGCCTTGATCACCAGAGATCACTACTGCTACATATCAAACAAGAATTCCCGATTGATCCTCAATTTATTACTGCATCCAAGCTTCTGCCCTCGACACCAACAAAAAAAACTGCTTCTTGTGGGATCGTGTGGCTTGTGATCTCCAAACTGGTTATCTTGTCGGTCTAGACCTCAGCAATAACTCCATTGCCAGTGGAATCAGCGGCTCTAGCAGTCTCTTCAGTCTGACAGGAGATGAGTGGCAGTTGTGGGAGGAAGAAGAAGAGAAAGCTATGTATTTATACCAATCAAACAAGCAATCTCAAATTATTGGTTGATACGTGTGGAAAGTGTAGCAATATTGCTGGAAAATATTTTTTATTTAAAAATATATTAAAATAATATATATTTTTAAAAAATTATTTTTAATATCAACTCATTAAAATATATAAAAATATAAAAAAATAAATTTTAAATTTTTTAAAAATATAATTTTAACCATTCCAAACATTGTTTAACTACAATCATAAATTATTTCTATGTTAAATCATATATTTGAATAAAGACAATTAGGAACTATATTTTTGTTCAAACTGTAATATTTTTTAAATACTTTTCCAAGTGTCATTTACTAAATTTTTATTTAAGTACTGTTATTGTTAAAAAAAAACTTTTAAAGTCACCCAAAATTTAAAACTGCTTGAAATTGATACGTAAACAAGATTAAAAAGAACGATTACGCTTACACCAATAACAAATAGACAAAGAATAAAAAAATATATTAAACTTGAAATTTTATTATAGCATTGAACAATGAAATGTGAAAATTCTTTTCATTTTAATTTTAAATATTTTTAAAGAATTTTTTAAAATTTTAATTTTATATTAGGTTTAATAGATATTAAACTTTATAATTTATTTTGTATATAGTTATCTCGATCTTATAGCCCGGATTGCAAGTTTTACAAGTTAGTTATGATAACTCTAGTCATTTGTTGTCATTTTTTAATTTTATCATTTAACATTAGGTTAATTGATAATTGAACTTCAAAATTGTTTTTTGACTTTCTTTTTATGAGGTTATCATGATCTTATGATTCAGGTAACGAGTTTTGCGAGTTAGCCATGTTCACTCGGGTTTTAACTTGTCCTTGTTTTAATTGAATATTTTTTTTTTCAATTTCATCCTTCAACATTGAGTTGATTTAGAATTGGATTTTATATTTATTTTTTATTTTCTTTCTATAGAATTATCTCAGTTTCCTAACCCGAGTTTAACAGGTTAACCTAGGTTGACTCATGTTATTTTTTTTCAATTTAATCCTTCAACATCGGTTTGATTGAGAATTAGGTTTTATAAATTTTATTTATTTATTTTTTACAAGGTTATCACATTCTTATGACCCAGGTTAGGCTGATTGACTCGGGTTTTATTATTTTTTTAGTTGGATTTTTTCCTCAATTTTACCCTTCAATATTGGATTGATTAGGAATTAGGCTTTGTAATTTATTTTAGTTTGCATTCTATAAGGTTATCTTAATCTTATAACCTAAGTCATAGGTTTTGTTGATTAACTCATATGGTTTTTGAATCTAATTTTTTTAAAAAAAATTCATCCTTCAACATTGAGTTAATTAATAATTGAATTTTATAATTTATTTTGATTTGCTTTGTATGAGTTTATCTCGATCTCATGATCTAGATTTGACAAGTTAACTTAGGTTGACTCAACTCATATTTTTAGTTAAATTTTGATTTTAATTTTATCATTCAACATTGAGTTGATTGAGAATTCAATTTAATATTTTTTTTATTTGTTTTCTATAAAGTAATCAAGGTCTCGTAATCTAAGTAACGGGTTTGATAAGTTAACCCGAGTTTATCTAAGTTGATATAATAAGTTGTCGTTTTAATATTTAAAAAAGATATTATCTTAATGTATTTTTAGTTAAATTATATTTTTATTAATTTTTCCGGTTATTTTTTAATCTACTAAATCGATCAAATACAGATAAAGTTAATTTTTGTACAGTTTTTTTTTTAAAAAAATATATTAATAATATCTAATAATTTTTTTAAAAAAAAAATTGATCAACATAACACGGGCAATTACTAGCTAGGTTGAACAGCCTTGAAATATAAGCCATCAAAAGGTTATGAGCATGGGTTCTGGCAAAGAAAGCAAGCACAGGTTGAAAATAAAGGGCTTCGAGTCCAAGCAAAAATCATAGGCAAGTGCCGTAAATTGATGGCATTTAGCATTAACATAAAATAATGAAGATCTCTCTTCAAAACGCACGGCATAAGAAAGACAGAAACAAAGAATTCCGTTCTTTCAAATCACCCAAAATCTCCCCCGGAGAAACTGTGACCAGCTAGCTTGCTTCGGTCAAAATTAAGAGGAAATGCTTCGACTTCAAACCACCCAAAATGGTTGACTTTTGTAAAAGAATTTGATCCCTCTTTCGTCGATTGCCTAACATACGTCGAGCAAAGTTGACTGCCCGCTGGCGAAAGAAATTGGGTAAGAATCAATAAAAGAATAAAAATGTAAAATAAAAAAAAAACTGGGAGGTTGAATGTAATTTTGAAGTCTAAATCAATGGCCCGAGACCCCATGAAGATTGTTTAAAGCTATTATCGTAGAAAAGAGGTATTTTTAACACAGTCATATTACAAGAAAAGTCAATCAAATACCAAAGTTAACTTTACCAAGTAATTATGATGTAGTTTCGGGTCACATGAACCCAGCAGGCGTGCATAATAATTATCGGCAGCAATGGTAGAAGAAGATACAAGGTGGCTAAGAGAGGGGAGGGAGGCTTCGACATTACAAAAGGGAGCACATGGAGTTAATGTGTTCTTCAAACTATCATATGAACTGCCCATGAACAAGTCAGCATCACAAGAAGGATCCTCTTTGTCTTGGAGGATGCGTGAGAAACGCACTAAAACAACATGCACTTGCTCTCAGTGCGTGGCCACCTCACCGCAAAACCTCCCCACTTTCCTTAACTTTTTCGAGCACACGGATTTAAAATTCATCGAACTTAGCACAACAAACATCTTATCAGCAAGTCCCATAGCACAACATTCTAACATTACCTCCGCTCAAAAAAACATGGCCTTCAACAGCAAACCCAAGAAACCTCATGCCATCCCTTCTCGATCCAGCCTATGCACCACGCTTTTCTTCATTGTTCTCTTCACCATCCCTGCCCTTTTTCTCCTACATGCCCCAACCACCTCCATTTGCACCACCTTGATTGCCAACCATGCCAATAAGCCCTGGTCAGGTGATCTAAGAAACGCGGACTTTGCATGGAACCGCCTTGCCTTCATTGAAAATAAACCCCCTCCGGTCAAGCTCAAGATTGCTGTTTTCTCTCGCAAATGGCCTGTTGGCACAACCCCTGGTGGCATGGAACGCCATGCCTACACTTTACACACCGCTCTAGCTCACCGCGGCCACCAAGTGCATATCTTCACCTCTCCTGTAGATGAAAATAACCCATCTGTTTCTCATGGTAGTTCGATATCTTATCCACAAATTCATTTTCATGAAGGGGAGCCGGGCAAGTGGAGGTATAACAAGGCATGGGAGCAATTTGATGAGGAGAACCACCGTGAAAGACCATTTGATGTAGTTCACTCGGAGAGTGTGGCTTTGCCTCATTGGTTGTCTCGCAACGTTCAGAATCTTGCCGTTTCCTGGCATGGTATAGCTCTTGAAAGCTTACAATCAAGTATTTACCAGGACTTGACACGAAAACCAAAGGAGCCCATCTCTCCTGATTTTAATAGAAGTCTCCATGGTGTTGTCCCTAAAGTGCTTAATGAGATCAGGTTTTTCAAGAACTATGAACATCATGTTGCTATTAGTGATAGTTGCGGTGAGATGCT
>Ga0325400_1006030_pt1 | contig 11486 bp, 7 predicted proteins | sample PopdelMetagenome_2_FD_205662 | JGI IMG/M metagenome (GOLD analysis project Ga0325400, IMG submission 205662) | Populus deltoides microbial communities from Bellville, Georgia, United States - Xylem-PdKOR-R1 | ecosystem: Host-associated > Plants > Phyllosphere > Stem > Wood/Secondary xylem...
TCCTTGTAGGAGAATCTTTGAGGACCATACTCCTGTTCCCAATCTTCGCGCAGTTCTTCATATTTCTTCCTCCTTATTATATAAGCAGCACCAGAGATTGCTACCAGCAAAATGATTGCTGTTATTGCTGGGACCAGAATTCTTAAATATGGCTTCTTTCTGGATTTTCTTTGAGGGGGAAGTGAAGGCAACTTTGACACGTCAAGACTTTGAGCTTGTCCGCCTCTGTTGAAGCTCCACCCCAGAATATAGTGGCTGCTAGCCACTGCTCCAGTAGATGAAGAAAAACCAACGTACATAGAATCCAGCATAACAGAAGAAAGATCGAGAGATGTTGACAAGAGAGGCAAGGTTGGTTTTGTTCTTGTGACAGGAGCAACTGTAACATTGAGTAGCTTCTCTACTTCATCATAATCTATCCACACGTGCATCACATGACCACTTATGAGAGTCAAGCTCTTATTCTCCTTTTCCTCATCTGAAAAGTAGGTCACCGGAGCAGATTCAATGGATATCAAGCTGTTTACATCAATTCCAACGTGGCTGTCATTGATGTCTTTAAGATCCGGGCTTGGAACTGCATCCAGCTCAACTGCCAATAGATGGTTTGAAGACAGGCCATTGCTTGTAGAATTGAGGATTCCTAGGTACTGAGTTGCCAAAGCCCCTGTGAAGTTCGCAGATGGAGAGATTGTGAAGGCCATGCCATGGCCACCAAGTGTAGGCAGCTCAGAAACCATGGAAAACGCAAACTGGGTAGAGAACGAGAGAGACCGAGAATTGTTGAATAAAGATGTGTTGAACAGAAAAGGGAATGGGAAGAAAGCACGGCCAATTTGCTGTTTTGAAGTGTTTGTCAGCTCTAAGAGACCATTTGGATGGATTTTTGCAATCTCGCTGAGGAGCAGGTTGGCTCCAGTGAAGCCATGATAGATGAACTGATTTTTCTCTTGAGCTAAGGCCAAGTGCTTCGAGGAAACAACCAGGCCGAGCAGGAAGTGCAATAATTTGAAAGCGGCAACCATCACATGAACAAATAGGAGATTGTTTTTGCTTCTTCAGATACACATTGGTAAAAGTTTTTTCGCTTCGAATTTTTCCTTAATTGTTGTTACAGTTTCAAATCCTCGGTCTAAAGACTGAATTATTAACACGTCTCTTCACATTGCTATGACTTGCGCGCATGCGACCCTTCTCCAAAACTTTTTCTCTTAAAAAGTATCAAAGAAAACTACTTTTCAAAGTTGATACAGTATCAAAGAAAATAAAATTCTAAAATCTTCTATGGCAAGAAACAAATTCTATTACTAATTGGACTTCCAAAATAATTATCATTTTACTGAATATTGCAGATTGAATCAATAGTTTTAAACCTCTGTTGCTCGGAGATGCGATGCGCAAGTGTCCGGATTCAGACCTGGTTTTTCAGAATTCCCTAGTTTGTTCACAGATTTGAAGTGTTGAAGGAACTGAATTAGGGGCTTCAATGTTTTTCAAATAAAACAAATTAGATACGTCATGCGATGCGATGCGATGCGATGCCGTAGCCGATACGTAATGGCTAGGAAAGAAACTTGAGGTGGACACGTAATGCGTTGGCAGAGCACACAGATTATTCTTGTCCTTGAACCCCCTCCACGACACTTATGCCTCTACCCATTTAGCTCTCGTCTTTTTTCCCTTCTTGATTAAGTAATATTTGAGTTCTATATATAATCTTATCAATTTTAAGAAACAATGACAAGATTTATGGAATCATTTGAATTAACCCTCCATTTAATAAACAAATTTTCCAAATTAATTAATTATTTATTTATTTTAACATGGAAAACACTACAAGATTTCACAGTTTTATCGACGGAAAAATTCCGTCGGTGTGTGATTAGAAGTTCATCGGTGATTTTTTTACTGACGTCATCACCGATGGATTACTTTCGTGGGCTTTCTTTTTGTTGGTGATTCCCCCTTCCGTGGCTATATCGATCGGAAAAACAAAAAAATCATTTGCCGATGGTTTTACAGACGAAATTTGCGCGCCAAAAAAAAAGATTCCTGCTTGAAATATACCGACGGATTTGTATTTCGTCGGTGATATTGTGATTGACCGACGGAAACTAACCGCTGGTAAATCTGTCGGTGAGTATATGAAATACCATTTAATAAACAAATTTGCCAAACTAATTAATTAATTATTTATTTTAACATGGAAAAATAGTAGGCTCAAAATAAACTATGAATGGATAAGAAATTAATTACTCTTAAAAAATCCAAATAATATTAATTTCAAATTGAAAGATTATAAAATTTTATAACTTACTTATAAAACCAACATAACATGTTTTCTTTGTTTTTATATAATTCTTTAGTAAGTAATTACATCTATATATTTTGTTTACATAATTTATTATTTATTTGATGTGAAAGGCATCAAAATTATTTTCTAACAAAATAGACAATAATCAACAAAGATAGACATTAATAATCAACCAGGATCGATTGACAATGCATGCTAAGTTTAAATAGAATTTGTTATATATATGTTTCCATAAATCTATCAATTCTGCTAGTAAATAAATATTTGTATATTAATAATCAAACTATACAATCTTGACACAATTGAATAACTCCTACAAGCCCTCCTTGCCTCTGGGTTTACGGTCTGCAGGGAGGACGGCTGTTTCATGGTAATAACTCACAAGGTATAAGTGGTTGAAATGCTACCATCTTAAAAATTCTGCGGCACCTTCCTCTATATTTCACATCGAACAACTTTTAATGTACATATTTACATAATCAATCCTCCATGAAGCATTGCTGGTTCAACGACCACTGAGGATTGATTCAGAGTCGGACAAGGAACAAGAGGAAATTCCATCTGATGATATAGGGATTGTTAAAACATGCTCTCTAGATGCTTCATTGCTAACGGGAACTAAACCGATTCCTGCACCGTGCACTGGTAAATCAGGTAAAGTAGCATTTCCATCCAGATATTGCACCGCTTGCCTCATGCTAGGTCTGGCTGCCGGAGTGCGATGTGTACATAGCAGGCCTAGCTTCAAGACCAACTCCATTTCTTCCTCCACGTGGTTACCTTCAAATCTAGGATCAACTGTCCCAAGAATGGCACCTCTTTTCCAGCATTCAAGTACCCAGTCAACCAGAACAACCTCCTCAGGTGGTCCTTCTGACTCTACAGGCCTCCTTCCACACGCTACTTCGAGCATAAATGTCCCAAAAGAAAAAACATCGCTGCTGGTAGTTGACTTTCCTGTTCTAGTAATCTCTGGTGCAAGATATCCAACTGTTCCAACCACTTTGGTTGTTTGAGGAGCTGATCCATGGTCATGAAACTTAGCTAGCCCAAAATCTCCTAGCCGTCCGTTAAGATCGGCATCTAATAGAACATTGCTAGCTTTCACATCTCTATGCAGAACGACCTGTTCCCACTCTTCATGGAGGTAAAGAAGGGCAGACGCAACTCCCCTGATGATTTGATATCGCCGAGCCCAATTAAGGCTGGGTGTGTCATTGCGAAATAGGAGTTTATCAAGGCTTCCATTGGGCATATAATCATAGACCAAGAGGAGCTCTCCCTTTCGCCGGCAATAGCCGAAGAGCTGGACCAAGTTCCTGTGCCTCAGCCTCCCCATGCTAACAATCTCAGCAACGAATTCCTTAGTACCTTGCCTGGAATCATGGGATACTTTCTTGATCGCGACTTGCATATTGGAAGAAGGCAATACTCCTCTGTAAACCTTTCCAAAACCCCCACGTCCCAGCAACTCACTGTCTGAGAAACCCTTGGTTGCTTTGTATAAATCCTTGTAGGAGAATCTTTGAGGACCATATTCCTGTTCCCAATCTTCGCGCAGTTCTTCATATTTCTTCCGCCTTATTATACAAACATCACCAGAGATTGCTACCAGCAAAATGATTGCTGTTATTGTTGGGACCACAATTCTTACATGTGGTTTCTTTCTTGATTTTCTTTGAGTAGGAAGTGTAGGCAACTTTGACACGTCAAGACTTTGAGCTTGTCCGCCTCTGTTGAAGCTCCACCCCAGAATATAGTGGCTGCTAGCCACCGCTCCAGTAGATGCAGAAAAACCAACGTACATAGAATCCAACATAACAGAAGAAAGATCGAGAGATGTTGACAAGAGAGGCAAGGTTGGTTTTGTTCTTGTGACAGGAGCAACTGTAACATTGAGTAGCATCTCTACTTCTTCGTAATCTATCCAGACGTGCATCACATGACCACTTGTGAGAGTCAAGCTCTTATTCTCCTTTTCCTCATCTGAAAAGTAGGTCACCGGAGCAGATTCAATGGATATCAAGCTGTTTACATCAATTCCAACGTGGCTGTCATTGATGTCTTTAAGATCCGGGCTTGGAACTGCATCCAGCTCAACTGCCAATAGATGGTTTGAAGACAGGCCATTGCTTGTAGAATTGAGGATTCCTAGGTACTGAGTTGCCAAAGCCCCTGTGAAGTTCGCAGATGGAGAGATTGTGAAGGCCATGCCATGGCCACCAAGTGTAGGCAGCTCAGAAACCATGGAAAACGCAAACTGGGTAGAGAACGAGAGAGACCGAGAATTGTTGAATAAAGATGTGTTGAACAGAAAAGGGAATGGGAAGAAAGCACGGCCAATTTGCTGTTTTGAAGTGTTTGTCAGCTCTAAGAGACCATTTGGATGGATTTTTGCAATCTCGCTGAGGAGCAGGTTGGCTCCAGTGAAGCCATGATAGATGAACTGGTTTTCCTCTTGAGCTAAGGCCAAGAGCTTCATGGAAACAAACAGGCCGAGTAGAAACAAACAGTGCCCCATTGCTAAGCTCCAACTGAGCCTTTTTCACCTCAAACAAATCGTTTGATAAGAAAAGTATGTAATATGCTATTGTTGGGTCAGATTCAAACTTAAATTTTACTGTACAATTACATAATTAGTTTTATAGATGGTCGGTTACTTGTAACCGGTCAAGGTCTATAAAATCATCGAATTAGATTTGAAATGTGTTGTTTGAGTCTATTTTATTTTAGATTGTTAGTTTAATATATTATTTTATATATATTGTCTTTTCTATTTGATTTAGGATACTAATTTTTCTATAATGATTTCTGACATATTTAAAAAGCTGTAAACCTGTTAAAAAAACATATCAAATTAAAGAAAAATATTCAAAATTAAAATAGAAATTAAGATTATAGTGATGATAACTTTTGGACATCATCTTCGCTTTTCTTTGCTTGCTATCTTTTATGTGTCCGTGTGTCATTTATAAACAAGTGAACCCTCTCCAAAGCTTTTTTCTCGGGAAAAAAAAAAGGGGAAACTACTTTTCAAAGTTGATACAAGATCAAAGAAAATAAAATTCTAAAATCTTCTATCGCAAGAAATAAATTCTACTACCAATTGGACCTCCAAAATAATTATCATTTTACTAAATATTGCAAATTGAATCTACATTGTCCAGACATGCGATGTGCAAGTGTTCGAATTTAGACCTGGTTTTCCAGAATTCCCTAGTTTATTTTCACTTATTTGAAGTGTTGAAGGAATTGTAGTTAATTTAGGGTTAAAAGAAGATTGAAGTAACAAAGAGCACCATTCTGGTATTTCATCAATTTATCTGAACCAAAATAAAAGTAAGTTCAAGCCTGATACTTATGAATCGATGGAAATAGGGTTTTAGATTGTAAATGCGTTAACATAACAAGAAAATTTCATTTTAACAAAATATTATTCATACCAGGCCTACAGAAGATACCATCTTAGAAAAAGCATTGGGCCTTGTTGAATATTGATAACTCAAAATGACAATTTTATATATTTTGTCTATGATACTTAATTTATCAAAAACTCTAATATTTAAGGTTGATCAGATTTTAAGAAACATGGACTTTCTGATGTTCAATATGTAACTCTAACTTTTTGTCTACTTGGATTCGGATTGATGATGCTCCAAAATTTAAAATGCTAGGAAAAAAAAATTTCACCATGTTTAGATGATGGATAATCACATGTTCATGTTCATGTCCCTTTTTTTTCTTCATAACTAAGGATTTTAGGGATTGGTGACGAAGACTGGATTTGTTACACAACAATTTTATTTTTTAGGATTTTAGAGACTTTTTGATTGTTAAGTTATTGATTTTATTATAATGAGTTGTAGTAAATAAGTATTATATCCTAAGAACAAAAAAGTTTATCCTTAATTTATGTATGATAAATGCTGAGAATAAGTTGTAAGATAGTAAAAATGATGAACATCTTTTCTAGATCGTTTATAAAATATTTATAGCCTTGAAGTTTCTTTTTTCACTTCTAAGTGGGAGAAAGACTTTTATAATCAATGCTAATATTGATTGTAAGTGTCTCCTTACATGACACTAATTGTTAATAAAAGTATCACATACATATATAAGACGGTCCTATATCAATCTACATATGATATTAATATTGATTGACGTATGGATAGTCTTTAGAAGCTTTTTTTTGCACAACTAGGGTGTAGGGAGGTAATGACCCTAGATTCTCATCTTAGGTGCTTTTATCAAGAGGAATTATTGGCTTAAGAGGGCGATGATATGGTATCTAGGGCCTAACAGGTAATTGAGTCTAAGGGGATTGGGTCTTTCATCTTGCTAGACCTATAAGCGTTTGGGCTTGGTGCGCAGCCAAGCCTAAAGGGCTTGGGTCTACCATCTTGCCATCCCTATAAGCGTTTGGGCCTAACACATAGTTGAGCCTAAAGGGATTGAGTCTGACATCTTGCCTTACTCATGTGTGTTTGGTCCTGGTGTGTTTCCAAGCTCAAGAGGGTTAGGTTTGGCATCTTGCTAGACCCATAAACGCTTGGACCTAGCGCATAACCGAGCCTAAAGGGGTTGGGTTTAGCATCTCGCTAAACCTACAGGTGTTTAAGCCTGACATGTAGCTATGCCTAAGAATGTTGGGTCTGGTATCTTACTAGATCTATAGGAGCTTGGGTCCGAGTCATAGCTGAGCCTAGGAGGGATGGGGCCTAGAATTTTACCAAACCCTTATGTTATGGGTCTTGGCCTCTACTGAGTTTCTATAATGGATATTCTTTAATTTGGTCCCTTGTAGACATGGGCTTTACAAGGAAAAAAAATGGTTTTCAGTAGAAGATACATCAATCCATCAGCAGCCCTCTAAGTATTTGCATATGTAATACGCATAGATATTGCAAATGCCATCTTTATGAATATGTACTCCTTAGAGACTAGCATGTACAATACATGTTTGGATAAGGAAGACCTTTCATCTTCTCGAAGCTGTAGATCTCCTTCTAAAAGAACCTCCGAGTCATGTTTTTCTCTGCCTTTCATCTAAGTTGCTTAGGGGAGTTGGAAAAACTACAATACTAGTCATGCAAAATTACTGACCAAGTCAGCTCTGTTTACCGATTCTTTTGCAGATTGTTTAGTTTCAATATTGCTTTGCTATTCTTAGAAGTTTGTTTAGGATTTTGTGGCTAAAATAATGAATATAGCCGTTAGCTCCTAGTTTTATGTAATTGACTTGCCTATATAAAGCAACTCAATTCTGCAAAATAATATATCATCTTGTTCTCTATTTTCCAACTTCTCTCATTTTATTCAACAGTTTGGTATCATAGCCTTACAATCATGGCCATTATATTCTTGTGTCTTTTCTTTCTTCTATCTGTAAAATGGGTGATCTGCAAGTTATTGGTGGAATTAAAAAATTCAACCATATTAACTACAACACTTAGTCTACATGTATGATGTCCTACATGCAAGGTCAAGATTTGTGGGAGGTTGTCAATGGAAGTAAAACTTTACAACCAGAAGCAGAAGACACAAATGGTACGTTGAGGAAGTGGAAGATAAAAGTGGGAAAAACACTGTTCGCTTTGAAGACAACAATTGATTATGATATGCTGGAGCATTTAAGGGATTTCAAAACTCCCAAAGAAGCTTGAGATACATTTGCCAAGCTATTCTCCAAGAAGAACAATACAAGGCTCCAATTACTTGAAAGTGAGTTATTATCAATAACTCAACGCAACATGACAGTTGCTCAGTATTTTCACAAAGTGAAGTCGTTATGCTGTGAAAATTCTGAGTTGGATCCACAAGCTCCCATTCAGGAAACCAGGATGAAAAGAATCGTTATCCATAGTTTGAGATCTGAATACAGGGGTTTCATTACTGTAGTACAGAGATGGCAAGATTAACCATCACTTGTTGAGTTTGAAAATTTGTTTGCTTGTTAAGAAGCTTTAGCTAAGCAAATGGGAGGAGCCTCACTAAAGAGTGAAGAGGAAGCACTCTGCATCCATAAAGGCAGCGGGAACTTCAAACAACATGGAAATGGTGGATTTAAACGACATAATGACAAGATGAAAAATCATCAAGGTGCAGGAAGTAGTCGTGCAATGGGAGGCTAGAAAAATCAGAGTACCAAAAAGAAATTTGAAGGAAAATGTTACAATTGCGGAAAGAAGGGTCATATGGCAAAAAATTTTACGTTGCAGACAAAGTTCATGGAGAGTAATGCTGTTACTTCTAAAATTAAAGACGAATGGGATACTGAGGCATTATTTGTTACAGAAAAAGAAGAAGAAGAAGAGAAAAAGAAGATGAGCTAGCCCTTACTGCAACAATATCTGATCAAATCAACTATGAGAAAGACTGGATAGTTGACTCCGGTTGCTCCAATCATATGACTGGAGATAAAGAGAAGCTGCAAAATTTGACAGAATACAAGGGAAATCGTGTGGTGGTAACAGCCAATAACTCAAAATTACCAATAGCTCATGTTGGTAATACAATGGTCTCTAACCATTACAATGATAATGAGGTATCACTTTAGAAAGTCTATCATGTTCCAGGTATAAAGAAAAACCTTCTTTCTGTATCACAATTAACATTTTTAGGGCATTTTACTATGTTCGGTCCACAACATGTTAGAGTATATCACAATCTTAAGATTGCAAAAGAACCACTGATGAAGGGGCAGAGATTAGAGTCTGTATATGCAATGTCTACAGAAACTGCATACGTAGACAAGACCAGAAAGAATGAGACAACAGACTTATGACATCTGCGTTTGAGTCATATTAGATATTTTAAGCTAGCTGTAATGATGAAGAAGTCGATGTTTAAGGGACCTCCTCAACTTGAAGTAAGAACAGACACGGTGTATGCAGGATGCCAATATGGGAAAGCTCACCAGTTGTCGTATGAAGAGTGCAAGTTTAAAGCCAAGAAACCATTGGAATTAGTCCACTCCGATGTTTTTGGACATGTGAAGCAAGCTTCTATCAGTGGGATAAGATACATGGTGACTTTTATTGATGATTTTTCAAGGTATGTGTGGGTTTATTTTCAAAAAGAGAAATCTGAAACCTTCTCAAAATTCCAGGAGTTTACAAGTGCAGCAGAAGTAGAGATTGGTGAAAAAATTCGTTATTTACGCATAGACAATGGGGGAGAGTACACATCAAATGAATTCTCTAATTATCTACTGGAACATCGAATACATTATCAATTCATATGTGCCAACACTCCACAACAAAATGGCATCGCGAAAAGAAAAAATAGACATATCATGGAACTCTGCCGTAGTATGCTCCATGCAAAGAATGTTCCAGGACTTTTTGGGCAGAAACAATGAAAACTGCCGTTTATGTGATCAACAGGCTTCCTTAACAACTATTAGATCTAATGGTTAGGATATTTTTGATATTTTTTAAAATTATTTTTTAAAAAAATCAATATCTTATTTGCGTGAAGAAAAACTAAAAAAAAAACTTCAATAGTATTATTAGTATCTCTTTTCTTTTTTCTTTCCCTTTTTTTTCAAATTTTCAGTGGCTTTTTATAGCAAATACTGAGGGGACACGGGAATTTATAACTAGGAGACACTGCTATGTATTGAAGAAAAAATTTCACCACCCCAACTACACCATCTACGAAAAATAAAAACTTTTGTATTATTGATTTTGTTTTATTATATATAATAATAAATATTTATATAGATAAAACTAAAAATTTAAATCAGTATTAGAAAAAAGCTTATTTCAACCGTTAAAAATCACTTCTTGATTACTGAAAAATTAATTTGAAACACCAAAAATATTTTTCGATTGGTATCAACCTGGTGGACCGAGTTTTGACCGAAAATAACAATTTTGACCCAAAATGATCCGAAACTCATTTTTTATCCCGGTCGACATGGTTTGACCTGTATTGACTCGGTGGGCTTGGTTTTGACTGGAAATGATGGTTTTGACCCAAAACAGCATGAAACTCATTTTTTACCCCGATCAACACGGTTTGACCCGTATTGACCCAATAAGCTCTTTTTTTTTTGGAAAAAGACGGTTGAACTGAGAAAATATATTTTTGAATTCTAAACTTTTTTTTCTTAATTTTTTGGATTTTTATAAATAAAAATAAAAATAAAATATTATTCAAAGAATTCAAAATTGAGTTATTACAATCATAATAACGTGCAGAAGATTGTTTTTGCTTCTTCAGTTTCACATTGGTAAAAGAAAACAATAGAGCAACGTTAAAGTCTTCATGATCAAATTGAAGGCTTCAAGTGGAAAAATGATTCCAAAAAGTTGGTCTGTTAAAACGTGTTATAAACTGATTGATAGGATATCTCTTTAATTCTATCTAATTGATCATTGCGGAAAGGATTAACTTAGTATTTACTTGGCTATTAACGCATGGAAAAGTCAGTAATTAAGGAGTCATTAGTACGAATTAATAATAAATAATCGACTATTATAAAAAAGATAAAAAAGAAAACAAACTATGCGCACTTCGAGGTTTCCTTAATCGTTGCTACAGGTTCAAATCCTTGGTCTAAACACTAAAATATTACCCCGTTTTTTCCCATTGTTACGACTTATTTATATAGGCTGGTCAGAAAAATCTGATAGTTTTTAAAAATGTATTATGGATTTACCATGTAGATTCATTTATACACCAGTGCCCCCATTGCTAAGCTCCAACTGAGCCTTTTTCACCTCAAACAAATAGTTTGATGAGAAAAATCTGTAATTTTAGATGCGAAAGTTGGGCAGACTTAAATTTTACTAGATGATTTTACATAATTAGTTTTATAGAGGGTCGGCTACTCATAACCAGTCAGGATCTATAAGATCCTCTATATTTCACATCGAACAAGTCTTAATGTACATATTTACGTAATCAACCCTCCACGAAGCATTGCTGGTTCAACGACCACTGAGGATTGATTCAGAGTCGGACAAGGAATTGGAAGAAATTTCATATGATGATATAGGGATTGTTAAAACATGCTCTGTAGATACTTCATTGCTAACGGGAACTAAACCGATTCCTGCACCGTGCACTGGTAAATCAGGTAAAGTAGCATTTCCATCCAGATATTGCACCGCTTGCCTCATGCTAGGTCTGGCTGCCGGAGTGCGATGTGTACATAGCAGGCCTA
>Ga0325400_1006031_pt1 | contig 11486 bp, 12 predicted proteins | sample PopdelMetagenome_2_FD_205662 | JGI IMG/M metagenome (GOLD analysis project Ga0325400, IMG submission 205662) | Populus deltoides microbial communities from Bellville, Georgia, United States - Xylem-PdKOR-R1 | ecosystem: Host-associated > Plants > Phyllosphere > Stem > Wood/Secondary xylem...
AAAAATTGACAAATCACAAGGGTAAATAATTTTAATGCAAAGTAATGAAATTGAAAAAAAAATGAAAACATAAAGAAATTGAGGAAAAAAACCAAGTCAACCCGAGTTAACTCGACTGACCCGCCACTCACGACATAAGATCAGGATAAAAAAAATAGACTTTCAAAAGAAAGACCTAGGAAAAAAGACCGAAATTAAATAAAAAAACATCGAGTAAAAAAATACTAGCTAACTCGGGTTAACTTGATTAACCCACACTTAGAATAACCAAATAAAAAAAGTAAAATAACCTTCACCGCAGCCCAAGCAGACCTCCTCCGTAAGCACATGCCATTTTACTGCTTTAAAAAAGTAAAGTAACATTTGTTTTTTCTAATTGCAAGGTTAATTCCATCATTTTATTACTGTATAAAAAAGAAATCGATGGAGAAACCTTTTCATGAATGTATATTTTTTTTTATCTTCCAAGGGTATGATCATAACTCTTCTATTTATTTATTTTTTTTAAAAAAAAGCCCATCACCCAAAGATTATTTTTTTTATTTTGAGAGCAAAATAGTTATTATACTGTTACAAAAAAAATCATTTTGTCCCCAATTAATTTTACAATGATAAATATATCCCATAAAAAAACATTTCTATCCCAAATTGCAGGTTTAATCAGTTTTTTTTTTTTTGGCAAGAATAAAATTATATTTACATTCTTTCAATCCATAATTTTCTTATATCCAGGACCACCATGAAAAACTGATCCTTTATATATATATATATATATATATATATATATATATATATATATATAATGTGTTGGAGATGGTCGTATAGGAGTGTCGTTGACATTTTTCCATCGTTTGCTGACAGTTTTACCTTGCATTATATGAAAATTTATATGGCTCGTAAGCAACTTGCCGTTTGCCCTTTCATGACAAAAAATGAAGGAGAAGCAGAAATTCATTCCCGCCCCTGAAAGAATGCTATACAATGTCACCCCCAATGAAACAATCTCTACTCCCCCGCAAAGAAATGAAGAATAGAATTCAAAAGGTCAAAATATGAAGCGTAGAACCATCAGCGTGTACATGGGAGGCGCATCAAGACAATTAACCAGAATTTTCACGCATCTAAAACCCATATGGCGCGAATCATGAAATTGTTCGAAGAGTAGCAACGTACTTAAAATTCTATTATGGATTGCAGTTTGCAAGTTACTGTTTTACACTTCCAGCGTCATTTTTAAGATGCGGGAAGCAGGCATACACATCGGACTTGGCGTGCTTTGCTTCAGCGTGTTCCCGGCACTTCACCTCTGTTGTGGTACATATGAATGTCTGCATGCACACCTTGCACTGCATTCAGCATCCATTATCCGCCAGATCAACAATATGGAAGGAACAGGCGACGGTGTCAAGAGAGACAGTAACAACAAGAGATCAAGTCACAACCTTGTAAAAGACTGAATAAAATATGTCAAATTTATAAAGAATGAGAGCAAATTCATAAACAACCAAATATGATTGAGCCAACGAAATACAATTTACGTCAAGAAACATGGTAAGATGGCCAAGAAACATGGTAAAACTCCAAGCATAAATCAGAAACAAGAACTTAAAGAACTCGGTACTGTGAAACCTTAAATGCAGAATGGTCTAATGTTCACGAACTATGAAATAAAGTTCTCATTGTTCATATTGCTGTTTGTATTCCACGGAGGGTCACAGATCTCTATAATAAATCAGTTCAACTCTAACTTCTGCGCAGAAATAAAAAAAAAAAAATTCCAGGCCCAAACTTGACGAAAGTTCCTAGACATATTTGCAAAAATGCATTCACGGATGATCCTCAAGATCATGTAACTGGCATTATCTGCTTAAATCGAATCGTGAAAACATGACCTAATTCCCCCTTTTTTTCATTGTTCTATGCATATTGTTCTATGTATATCAATCCATCCTAATTTATGCAAGACACGATCAGACGAGTTTATCGGAACTGAACTAAAATCCAAGAGTGTATCGGATCGACTTGTACCAAATGGAAGGAAAAGTCTGATCAAGAAAGGCATCTATTTTGAAAAGCAAATCTACAACCAGAAGTACAACTGGAGAAGCTTTGAGTAAGCTTAAAACAAAGGTAGAAGCTTAAAAAAGAAAATTCCGGCTAATGCCAAATTTCAGGCCGAAGCATGGAAGAAACAAATTCCTAATTCTCACAAAGACGATCCGACTAGTTATAGCAAACCTCACGAAACTGCTATTACTAACAGAACAATCATTAACCAAACAAATTAAAATCGAAGAAAAAAATGATGCTGATTTGCGGTCAAATGGCTATAAGATCATATAATTCAGAAAAAATATACTAACAAGAAATGATACCATAAAAGAAGGAAAAAGAAAAACAGACAAGAAATGCTATAGCATATATGTGATAACAAAATTTAAAAGCAAAAGCCTGCAGAGAGACTACCTGGATAGTCATAGCTTTTCTGTTAGACTCAAGTTGGCTTCCTATACACACAAAAATCAAATTATAATCACTGAAGAAGCAAACTTTGGGGAAATTATATACGGTAAAAAGAAATATGAAGTTACTCTTTGCAGCTTTTTGCTTCTCTATGTTCCTCTCACGAGCCATCTTTGATTTCTGACCGTTGCCTCCTCCCATGGTGATTTGGTTTAATATTTTTCTGGGTTTATGATTGTGTGTTAGGAATTACAAGGTAGAGGGAGGGGAGCAGGAGGTGTCTTGAAAGAAGAAGAAGAAGAAGAAGAAGAATAGCCAACAAAGGAAGGCAAATAAAAGTTAGTCATGAAGTACCCCAACAAGGAAGAGAAGTTACTGGTTGATGCGAATAATTAATATTGTGGGGTCCTTTAGGAGAAAAGGAACAGTTAGGACAAGGATATTGTTTGCCATTGGCTGCCTTTACTTTACTTTCCTTTTTGTTTTTATTTTTTTGGTTCCGATGTTTGTAACTGGAGTAGTTTATAGTTATTATCCGAGTACCAAATTAACTATAAACTTACATTTTAATTTGAATGGTTTTGTAGTACCCATGTGTTTTTGTCATATTGAATAAAGATTCAGAAATCTTTCATTGAGACAAGTTACTTATGTTTCTTTTTCAACTCTGAAATTAACTATAAACCTTTTGCGTTGTTAATTATTTCTCTTGAAATGTGACTAGGAACTATTTTAACTTGCACTGCATTCTTGCTTAGCTGAATCACGAAAACCAACCCAGATAGGTTCATGTCCAACAGTCCTAACTTAAGTGGTCTGCAGTTTTTTCGTTATTTACGTGCCTGTATCTCAACTTTTGCTGGTTGAAATGAAATGGAGGGCAGCCGATTCAAAGGGTTTTTCTAAACCCAAGATGGAAAATCAGTTCATGTTATATAATGAAGATATATATATACAGAACAATGGGGTCATAAAATAGGATTCAAGAGAGAATCTTCCTACTAGCATTGGCGATATGGCTGAAAGAGTTTACACCTCCTCCATGGCTCGCCTTCTTGCCTCCTCTTCAGCTTTAATCCAAGCCGCCTGAATTAAGGAAGAACCAACATGAAAAATTACAACAAGACTGCGAAAAGCAAATTCCCAGAAATGGTAAAAGCTAAAAAAATTGTGACAACTTGCCTTGTCCCTTTCAAGTCTGGAGAGATGTGGGCGGATGGAGTTTCCTAAACTCAACCCTCCCCATGCTTCTTGCAACTCTCTCTCCCTTGCTTCTCTACGAGATACGGAGAGCCTAGCTGGCACTTCTTCTCCGGATTGCTGCGCAGAAGCCATCTTCTCTCTCTCGAGCTTTGATTTATGTTTAACCAAAATTTGGTCCAGACCACCTTCGTTCGTCTGCATTTGAGCTTTTCTGCCACTTCTTTCCACATGCATCTCTTCTTGGTTTAGACTCAATGCCATTTTCTCTTTCTCTAGTCTAGAGCTATGCTTGACCAGAACTCTGTCCAAGCCCTCACAATCTGCAGTAGCATTTCCTCCGAATTTGTTTTGGTGCCTGTAATTTCCACAGCTGCTTCCCAATGACAATGCTTGCGTTTTCTCCGTTTCCAGTTCATTCTCTTCTTTATTCAAGTTCACATTTTCTTTCTCTAATCTTCTTTCTTCAACTGATTCATTTTTCTTTCTGTTTTTTGCTTCTTGAACCTCCTTTTCAAGTCTTGACACATGTTTAACCAGAATTTTATCCAGGCTTGGTACTTCTGGAACATATTTTCTTGGAGAGTTTGGTGCTCGTCCAAGTTCCTTGCCATTGATGTCAAACGTTTTTCCTGAGTTTTTTCTCATCTCCTGAACTTCCTTTTCAAGCTTCGATGGATGCTTAATCAGCATACTTCCCAGGTCAGAAATGCCCTCGGATATGGTTAAGTCACTTGCCAGTTTCTTTGAAATAATTTTGAAACTTTTCCTCGTATTTTTCTTTGCCTCTTCAATCTCTTTCTCTAACTTTGAGGAATGCTTCACAAGAATAGTTCCCAGATCAGAAATACTCTCGGAAGACGTCTTTTTACCATCTAAATTGACCTTTCCATCACCAGTTGTATCTGTATTCCCTTGATTCCCTTCCTTGAGTTCATTCTTCCTCCTATCCTTAGCTTCTTGCACTTCTCTTTCAAGTTTTGACACGTGCTTGACCAAGAACTTGTCTAGACTTGGGAGTTCCAACTGAACCTCGTTCCTTCTTATTGTTCCTGAACCAACGGAAGACATTCTTCGGTGACGGTTAACAGCTTGACTCGAGGTATAATCAGCAGCAGAGCCTGGATCATGCACCTTGCTGTTTTCCACTTCTGCTAAGGCAGCATTTAAACCACATGTAGCAACAATTGTTGCCAGAGAAGAAAGCTCATCTTCATTCAAACATCTAAGCCTCTCAAACATCATATCCACAATCTTGGTCATATTCAACGTGTCCAAAGACGGTCTCCTCTTATATTCCTTAAGTCTTGTCCCAGGAATCGGCAACGTAAAATCCATGTCTTGAGAAATTGGTTCAAATTCTGACCCAGTCTCTAATTCATATTCTGAAAATTCAGAATTACCATCAAGCAGATCTTTAAATTCTTCATTGTCAAAAGTAGGACAGTTTGCAAGCCTGGTAAATGCAGTTTTGACTGCTGCAGCTACTTGTTTATCTACCTCAAATACACTTGCAAAAGATGTTGTGGCAGTATAAGGAGTAGATCCCCCTCCACTAACAGTAGATGTTTGAACTTGACAGGACACTTGAGGGCTATTTGGTACATCGAACATGATTACTTCCATAGCTTTTGCAACTTCGAAAGCTTCGGCTGCAGTTTTCTCTGCCTTAAGCAGCAGCTCTTCTGCTTCCTTGCTTTGGATCCTACAAATTCAATAAGAATAAACTAAGCGAAAGAATGGAGAATGTTAATTAAGATATTTCATATTCTCCATGCATCAAGAAAGTTTACCTGGCTGCTTTTAGTATCCGACACCAAGATGCTTCCACCAGTGCAGCTTTTCGAGCCTCCACCGCTTTGTTTGCAGCCTCTCTTGCTGCAATTTTCTCTCTCAGTACTCTTGAATAATGTGGATTTGAATCACCAAGCGCCTCATCAAGAGTCATACTCATTCCATCTAATTCCTGATCCAAATATAAAAATCAGATAAAAATGATACGTGTTTTAACTTCTTTTACATAGTAGAATATAATACACAACCAACCTGCAGCATTTTGATTTTCCTCTGCAAGTAGGAGTCCCCCTTTTTGCGTGGGAACCAGTTGATGGGAGAATTCTTACGGTGAGAAGGCTTCTTAATTTGGGATGTAAATTTGTTTAGAGCATTCAATGCTGACTGGCCAGTCCCTTTTGGTGATTTATTCTGCAATATTCACGAGCAGGAAATGAAAACATCACAATTAACCTCCACAAATTTCAAATATCAGGCTAGTAAAACCTAACAAAAATGCTACTGGCCTAAATGACAACAAATGTATTGATGAAAAGGTGAACCATTAGAACTTAAGACTTAATCACCAAGTACTCAATATTAGGATTTCTAAAATTCTAATGAATTTCAACAATAATATTTGTTTCAAACATCAAGAAAAGTAAATCGAAACGACAACAAAAGAAATCAAATTCTTTTGTTAGGAGATTTTAAGGTTTTGATTCCAGTCAAATCAAAACAAAACCCTAAAGTAAACACTCGTAAGAAAAAACCTCAATCACCTAGTAACTCTGAAGTTCAATAAAATGAGGCAAAATTTAATGATAAAAATTAACAAGAAACCAAAGAATCCTAATCGTTGAAAAATCAACAAAACGAAAAAGGATTTACCTTTCCGGGCTTAGAACCCGAAGAAACCTTATCACTCGAATCACATTCTTTGTCAGCAGAATCAAGAACAGTGTGGCCGCTGTTCTTGTCTAACACAGATATGCATCCCAAGTCCAAGCACCCAACATCCATTGATTGCCAAATCATACAATTAAATCTCTTGAAAATTGCAAACTCGATGGTATTAAAAAGAATTCAGTGGATTCAGTAAGGAGATATTTGGGACTTGGAGGGAGAGAGAGAAGTGAACGAAGAAAATTGTATGTTTTGTAGGGGATCTGATTTTATGAAGAGAAAATAACGACGGTGTAACGGTTTATTTTGTTTTTTTTTAAATGAACATAGCCGTTACGGCTGGAGGGTTGTTGGTCTCTAACGGCTAGGTTTTGCTAAATCCGGTATTGGGTTGTTATCCGGTGTATTTGGCGTATGGTGGCGCTAGTTGTGGACTACTGCTAGCAAGACACGTGGGTCATAGCCTAGTATTTATCTCGCGTTCTGATCCTTGCTCAGAGATTTTAACAATTAATGCTAGTTTTGCTGATTTTTTTTCCAGTGTAACTTTTCGAAACATCATAATTATAGGATTTGTGAAGCCCAATTGTAAGATTTTCCAGAAAGTTATTTGTAGAAAAACCTTCGAATAAAGTTAGCTTCGTTCTATAGTTTGGTGCTTAGGAATTAGATTCGGGCTCTATCAATTACAGCATGTAAAATAGGAAAATATGCCTTTTCCGCTTGTAGCTTTTTTTTTTTTTTTGACATGATAAGCAGAGAGATATAGAAGTATTCCAAAAGTAGTAGAAGAAGGCACTGATCAAATTCTCTGCACGTTTCACTTATAAACTATACATCAGCGAGCCAGAGTTAAAATGCTTTTACATGAAAAAGTTCGCATTGAGTGATGAAATTTATTGTGAGTTCCGACAAAGATGATGAGCGAATCGCAGAATATTATCTACTTATGCCTAGTCCAGTTCCATTTGATCTCTAATCCACTTCGTTGCCACCCATTTCTCCCCTTTGATAACTGGACAGCTTCCGTGGAGAGATGTCTGCAAAAGTTTGTGACGCATAAGGGTCAGAAAACACATGCATAAACTAGAGTAACGACAGCTAAAACAGTCATTATACATGAAGAATAGGAATGTCAAAAACCGATGGCTAACAATACGGCCTCCATCCGCTCCCTCCCCCCACATACTAACTCCTTCGCAGTCAAATGAACTAAAGAGGAGAACAACTCGAGGTGCAAATTATCCAGCAAAGGCGGCAAAGAAAGTATGTTGGCTCTACACTGTACACCCAATCCAGACACCTTACTGCAAGCTATGAAAATAACTTTCAATGAACCGAAGGATGAAAAGCAGTTCAACTGAGGAGGTCTTCTGCTATATGCTCTATATCCTAAGGAAAAGGACGGCTTGAAAATTGGTTTGGGTTTTGATGCTACGCTCATCATTACCATTTAATTAACTGTCACAGGATCAATTTATTGGAAAGCTCTTAACATGCGTATTAAAACAAGAAAATACATGTACAGTTATATAAACATGATCATGGGGTGATTATGATCTGGAAAAAAAAGGAACAATTACCCGATCAATGGTTCCATTTGGAAACAACGAGTAAAATAGAAGTCCATCACCTTGCCGAGGCTTCACTTTCAAACCAACACATTGCTTGTACTCAAAGCCAGAACTTACTGTAGAGCCATTCTATAGATCAAACCAATAGGATTATTATCAGTTCGCAAAATGATTCAAATCATAAAGCAACAAAAAGATACAGAATTTGGGTAAATACCTCAAAGGGGAACATGGTTTCTCCACCTTCTTCCACACTAGACAGATACAACAAGAAAGAAGCAACCTGCATGATGGTGAATCAATCACAAAATTATAATTTTGGAAAATACAAATTTCATAAGGTTTTATCTTGTGTTTTTTTAATGAAAAAAAAAAAGAACAATCTTTGAGATTCCCGCGACTACTTCAATTGATTCATGGATTTTCATTGGGAGCATGTAAAGCAATTCTATAAAAGGTCAAAGAAGTAACATGCTTCAATAAAATCCTTGTAAATAATCGACAACAACATAAAAGAGCTTTAAATATGATTTTTGGGTATGATACCATGCTAGAACAAAAGGCAAGGAAAAAAACAATGGCATGCAAGGGAGCAATCTAATTTACTGAACTCTCGATTTGGCACAGCATTCTACATTTAGTAAGTAGCAGGGAGTGGTAAAACTAAGCATTCAAGATGTGATAAAGGTGTTTGTTATGTACCCTTTGGCTTGGCTGTGGACCATATTCATCTGGGTTAAATGCATCATAATGTGAATCATACTTCTGCCCGATTTCATAACGCAAGATATTGAATGCCTGCAACACGGTGATATCCACTCAGACTAACATAGAAATGAACCTGTAAAGAAAGGTTAAGTATTTTTAAATTTTAAATGCAAGGGGACAGAATATCAAATATTTGACTAGCTAAGAATCATTAACTGCAAAGGTCAAATCATGCTTGTAAGAAAATGTGTGATATTTTCTACCATCATACATCCCACAGATCAGAGATCAGAGATGCCAGACAGCACTCCGGGTAGCTCATATAGGAGGGGAAGTGACAGTAGCAGTATCAGATTTCACATGCATTTGGTAGCCTTACAAAAGAATTGGACTTCCTTTTAGACCATCAAAGTAAATATTTATTGAATATATGTATCTACCAAAAATATGGCCACTCATTTTTCTCCAGTTTTCCGTTTTCAAACTAAAACACTGTAGGAAGACTAGAATAAAAGTCTATAATAATCATGTCAAGTTGCAGGTTCTAGAATCAGGGTCCATAACTTCTTTTCTGGAAAAAAATTAGATGCAAATAAATTGCTTATAGCCTTATACCATTTCTGAAAATGCAATAATGAGCAGGGTGCCATGGAAAAAGGGCCTAATTGGGTTGGTCAATGAAGTCATCAGAATGAAAGGTAGAAAAGAGACTAGCTAAAACAGGCAGTCTCTCAGAGGTAAAAGGCTGAATTGGTAGATGATGTTATTAAAAGCATGTCTTTTCAGTCAGTTTTTCATTTTTTACAGGTATTTTTAAATTTTAGCATTCTGGGTAGATAAGTGACCAGAAAAAAAGTCTCTCAGAGGTAAGTTGTGATATAATTACAGGGTTCTTCTTGTAGATCTTTCAGCTTTTCTCATAAGTATCCTTAACCTTGTTGCCAATTATTTTAACCATTAGCTGCTAGTGATGACCATCTAAATTGCAGCAGTTCCTTTTCTTTCTTGAACATTTACCAGCATTCTCGATTTATTAGTCATTAGAACCTCACAAGCATGATTCCAAAAACTTGCAAGTGTAGCCCATAAACCACTATAATTTACATAAAGGCCAGAGATCCATGAAAAAAGCAAATATTTAGAAACTCTCTGGACAGAGGTGCTTCACTTAGTTTAACAAAAAAATACTCAAGAGTAAAAAAGCAAGTCAGAGATCCATCAGTTGTTACAGTCTGGAACCTTAGCTTATATAATGTTATAAAGCATTTGCAACTGTTAATTGAGTCACATTTGAATGTAAGTTATTAGCTTTAGATTTACTGAAAGAAAGAGATAGAAGTAAACACCCAGATACAAAAGTAGCATTACTACCTGTCACAACAGTTATTATTGCAAACCTCTGAATTCCAGTCCCGGATACAAGCCATACAAAAACAAAGGACATTTTAACAGCAAGAAAATACCTCTCCATGTGATTGTGGGATCATTGTAGCCTTTGCAATTTTCCGCTCAATGAAGTCCAAGGTTCCAGTTTTATCTTCTGAACCACCAATAAATGTGCCTGAACTGTTGCCGTGAGTTTTAAAGTCAAACAGATGAGAAAAGCCCATTGATCTAAAGTGTTGTGAGAGAAAAAAAAGTATATTGCACAGAAAAAAGTAATGAAAGTGAAATGGCTTGCCTTGTTCTAGTTCCTTTAGTACTCTCAGTAGTTTCTCCCTTTCGCAAAGCTAAAGTAGATGGTTTCAATTTAGATTTTGCCATTTTAATGATGCTTTCACATTGTTCAGGAGTCGCAAAGTTCGGGAAATAAAGTGCTCTTGGTTTCCAACTTAAAACCTGAAACCATACAGCATAACATGATCCACGAACCAACTCAGAATCACATAATTCAAAACCTTCCTATAATAGCACAAAACAATTGCAACCGATTAATTCCATCTGCCACAAAAAAACAAATTCGGTCTATTACAAGATCGAGGCACCAAAAAACATCGGCTTATTACAAAATTGAAACTCCGCTTCGCCTTTTGATGCATCGACTTTTGTTCTATTGCCTGCTCTCAACAACATCCACAAGGGACCATATATCTTTCCACGTTTCAAATTTCCCATTTTCATCTCTGTTTGCCATCATTTCACTTTATAATAATAAATTACATTCCTTTTAAGTTTCTCAAGCAAACAATTTCGAAATAGAATAAACAAACTATGATCCAATCAATATTAAAGCAAATCTTTCTCGCATCAAATTAAATTAACCTAGCTTAATTTTAAAGCAGCTCCTCAGTAAATCTCCAATCTATCTCTAACCCAGAACATTTTTTCTATAACCTCAAATTATCAGACCTTGATTACCTGAAAAGGGATGGATTCAATAAAAGCTTCGCCAGTATCCCCATGCGGCATCGCGTCATGATCCACTTCCGCTACTTCAAGCATTCTTAACCTTGGTTTAATGACCGGGACATCCTGCAAAACCATAATTAAACACGTAGGCACCCTCTAATCAGAGTAATTAATTAAAACACACGACCAATGCATGCATAGAGGGAGAGAGAGAGATACAAACGTTGGAGATAAAAGTAGAGCTGTATAGACCCCCAAGAAAGAACAAAGAGCAAAGAAGTATTGCAGCTGGTAACCCTAGCTTTCTTTTTGATCTTTTCGTTTTGATTTTCATTTATGATTCCTTTCTTATTTTTGGGTGTGGATCGTGGATCTTGAAAAGCAGGACTGAGAGTTTCGGGTTGACTGTGTGTGTGTTTTTTCTTCCGTTGATCTGAAGAGCAAAGCGCGTTAATGGCGGGAGAGGAGAGGAGGGTTTTTTATTCTTCGCTGTGACATCACGGGGCAGACATA
>Ga0325400_1006032_pt1 | contig 11486 bp, 8 predicted proteins | sample PopdelMetagenome_2_FD_205662 | JGI IMG/M metagenome (GOLD analysis project Ga0325400, IMG submission 205662) | Populus deltoides microbial communities from Bellville, Georgia, United States - Xylem-PdKOR-R1 | ecosystem: Host-associated > Plants > Phyllosphere > Stem > Wood/Secondary xylem...
CCAAATTCCATTGTCATTACACGCAGGATTGAAAAGACATCCACAAACGACGACAACCTATGCTCATAATCGACAACGTCTACGAAACATAGGTGCCCAAGGACATCACATAAAGGCTAAAGCTGCAAAAAAAAAGAGGGTCAACAAACGGAAAGAAGATTCTGATAAATCTTGTTCGCGGAATGTATTTTCATTGCACCAACACCAATCGACATGACACGGATGCACCTGGACTGCAAATGCCACACAATTCACTATCTCCAGTTCTTAAGTTTCTACAAGATGTTTATGGTTCCCGCAAGTGGAAGAAGATTTATTGGGCGCAGAGATATGATAGAAAATGCTATCAACAAAGCATGGAGACAAGATTAATACGTATTAATTGCTGATCACCACAGAGAGCATCTACCTTTTTAGGACCCACGACTGTTCATGCAACTTGGAAGTTGACAGAGGAGGAGATAAGAGCGCGCGTGTTCATCAGCTTATAATTAGTTAAAGAAGGTAGATCAATCGATTGCCTTTGCTATAAGAACATGCATTATGGAAGTTGACAGAGGAGGAGATAAGAGCGCGCGTGTTCATCAGCTTATAATTAGTTAAACAAGGTAGATCAATCGATTGCCTTTGCTATAAGAACATGCATTATGGAAGTTGACAGAGGAGGAGATAAGAGCGCGTGTGTTCATCAGCTTATCATTAGTTAAAGAAGGTAGATCAATCGATCGCCTTTGCTATAAGAACATGTTATGTGTTTGTAGAAATGCGTTGGCACTCAGTAACTAATGATTCTCTAATAATATCATTACCATAGCTAATTAAAGAAGGTATCATAATAGTTTTTTTTTTCTTCTTTTTTTGTGGCAAAGCTTCCGAATAGTTGATATCAACAAGCAAGCAATTGAGGGTTGTAGCTGACGAATTGGACTTGTTCAGATTAGGATGCTATATTTGGTGCAAGTGCGATAATTTAACATTTAAGTGGTAAGAAATCAATTAAAGAAACAATAAAAGAAACAGTCCAGTGGTAAGAAATTAATTAGAAAAGGAGAATAATTTTTTGTTTGAACCCTCTAACTTGATCGATTGATGATCTCGAGTCAGCAGAATAATGTGGTTTTTGAGAGTGATTGTCCACCCGTGAATATTCATGTCCAGAAATGTGTTTATAATATCAAAAAATAAAAAAAAAATAAAAAAAGGAAGGAAGAAGAAGAAGTTATACATGGTGCTTGCTAGTATTGAAATGAGACAAGGTCATTTTGGGAATATTAGTTGCCAGTTTATTCCTTGCCGTGCATTAGAGGAGAAAGGGTTGCCCAGTTGAGTTTATCATTTTATGAAATGCATCAAGGTTTATTTATTTATTTAATCAGCATTCAGCAGGATAATAATATTTTACACGAATAGAATGTGCCTTACGACCAGCTAATAATGTTATTGTTTCTCCTGTGAAGGCATAATACATCATGCAAGGCAACTGTAATAATTTTTCTCTTCTATGTCAACCGCTTGGGCAACTCTCTGAGATTTCAGGATAGGACTTGGAGACAAACACCGTCATTTAATTTTGATTTTTTTATTTAAAATTAAAGCAACCAGCAATAAATACTCTCCGAATAAATGTGGGGAAAGATTATTTAATTATGGGAAACAGATTTTAGTCGAGTTCCATGGATTTTTGTTGCCTGTAGTTGCAATTGAAGGATGAGAATTATGGAATGAGGGTGAAGAAACAAAGTCGAATCACATTTTTACCTTTATTATTAAAAGCAAATAAATCAATATATATATTTGTTGGGTCTAGCAAGCCAGAACAGCCTGCCTGAACTATTTTTACAGAACTCATGCGATTAGACTCTTAACTTTTTTTATTTGCAACTAGGACAGAGCATAATTTTTTTTGAAAAAAAAATCAAGTAACACATCACCTGTTGAAGCAGACGATGCGTCATCTGATTTGCTCAGATTTCAGCCATTATAGTGACTGACAAATTAGGGTTTCATTTTTTTTTACCAAAAACCTGTTTTTCAACCTTTTTTTTATTCAAAACATCTATAAAACATTATATGAACTATGATAAGCCTATCTATGGCCTCAAAAAAATCGCCTAAAAAACCAAAATCAACTTGAATCCAAAAATCAACTCGAGTTTTAGATATGTTTTTTTTTTCACAAACTTTAAAGGTACAAAAACAAATAATATGAATTCTCATAATCAAAAGGAACCTTTTAACGCAAATATAGTCTGTTTTGGTGGCATAAATCGATGTCAACGATATTTCTCTCTCTCTCCTCTCTTGAACAGGAACTAAAAAATAATAAAAATTGACTTTTTTGTACCAAAATTGAATTGGAAAAATATTGAGATACTGAAATTGTATAATTTGTGTGATTTTTAAAGTTTAAGGATAAAAAATACATCTTTTGAAAAACTTATAATATATTACCCGTGTTTGATATTTTTTTCATTTCGGTCATTCTTTAATTCTATTTTTTTATAAGAGATCAAAATCATTTGGTTTTTAATTAAAATTAAATTAGCAGAAAAAAATTTAATAATCAAATTTAAAAAATATAAAATTTTACACAATCCAACAAGAATAATATATATAAAAAAATAAACAATAAAGTCTTACATAATCAAAAACTCACGTCTTTGAAAATAATCCTTAAATTCCTATAATTCAATGGAAATGTCAATTTTTTCTTCCTTTTTTGATTTGAAGATAATGTGACATTAATATTAATGAGGAGAGAGAGAGAGAGAGAGAGAGAGCATATTGAGATTGCTTTATAGGTGCGTGCGGCTTCGGTTTTGGACAATGGAACTTTCTAGTTTCTAGACAAGCACCCATAAATTCTCTCTCTCAAACTTTTCTCATTTGTTTTATTTTTTCCCTTATTTTACAGTTTTCCTTAAAAAAATAAAAAAAAAATTTATTTCTTTTTAAGAATCGATCCTCCATTCTCTTGCGGGTAGTGACTAATAAATTAATCATCATTATTTTTTATATATATATAAAAAAAAAAGGGTAAGCCTTAAGGCACTTAGCCACTTGGAGACAAACGCCATCATTTAATTTTGAATTTTTTTTAAAAAAAAAAATTTATATCATTTGAGTATATTAATATTAAAAATATTTTTTTACAAAATTATTTTAATATATATCTAAATAAAAAACATTTAAAAAATACACTTCATTAAAATTAAAATGGTCGTCGCATAAAAATTATGAAGCAATCGAAGTCCCACTTTTAAGTGGGACCGTCATCTCATCAATTCGTCATAACACGTGGCACCACACGCGTCGCTAAAATCTCTTCCCGTACGTTTCCCCTTCTTAAAAATCTTTTCGTCATGATAAATAAAAGCACCTTTCTGACGCTCAGCTGTCGCTCTTAATTAGCAGAAAACTCACATACAGGAAAAGAAAATCACTTCACAGGTAAAAAAAAAACGTTTACATGATCATCATCGCTAGAAGAACCTTCAATTTTTCTTTGCTGCTTTGATCCTGTCTTTTATTTATGTCCTTCTTGAATTATGTATGTTACTGAGAGCTTCAATTCTTCTTTCTTTTCTTTTCTTTTTTCTTTTAGAATCTGTTGGTAATGAATTAAAGATTTTTTTTAAATGATCTTTGATTTTATGTCTTGTTAATGATTCTTAATCGTTTTTTTTTCTCTGTTATCACGATTTTAACGAGGTTTTTGACTCATGGGTTTTGGTTTTTTTTTCTTTGTATTTTGTCGTTTACTAAAATTTTGCTTCTTTTATCTCCTAATCATTTCAACTATCGATGACAGAAACAAGAAAGAAAGAGACTTTCCCACGTGAAATGGCAGGTGAAGGAAAGGCGAGGAGTGAAGACTTGAACTTGTGTTTCGAGAAGCTGATGATGCTTGCTTTTGGTGGTGGAAAGAGTGGGAGTAGTGAAGGAGGTGTGAAAATGGAAGGTGCGGTGATCACCGAGTGGAAAGATATTCCCGTGGAGCTGTTGTTAAGGATTGTTTCTCTTGTTGATGATAGGACTGTGATTATGGCTTCCGGGGTTTGTAGTGGATGGAGGGATGCTATTTGCACGGGACTCACCCATCTCTGTCTCTCTTGGTATAACCTGTTTTCTCTGTCTATGATAATCAATATGTTGTTCCAGCTGTTTCTAATTCTTTTGGGTTTTTCGTTTTGTTTATGTTGTGTTAATTGTGTGTCAAATTGTTGTTATCTTTTATTCGGGGCCAGGATAATCATGTTATTTCAGTTATTAGAGTGTTTCATACCTCACTCGAGCTTGTATTTGGCCTCTGTATTAGAGCAATTTGTCCTGGGTTGTCCACTGCTCTGCTCCGAGGCCATGATCAAAACATTGCTGATTAGTTACATGCAGTCTTTGTGAACTTGTAATCCTAATTTAATGCTGGTGGCCCTTCAATAATCAGTTGAATAAATGGAGTGATATGCGAAGATAGTTTATCTATTTTCTTGTTTGCGTGGGGGATGTTAAAGATTAAGTTGAGGTTGATCTGCATCAAGATTTTAGATTTGTTCCATTGAATCCCTAAGATGTTTCTAATCAAGATTCGATACCTTTTGAAATCTAACTTCTTAGAAATTGTTTCTGCATGTTGTCTGGTGTTATTTTCTTGTCTAATCTGTTCTGAATTCTTTCTCCTTCATCTTTGGTGCTGATAACATCTTGAATTAACTCTTTCCTTCAGGTGCAAAAACAACATGAACAACTTGGTTCTCTCTCTTGCTCCTAAATTTACAAAACTCCAAACTCTTGTGCTGCGCCAGGATAAACCACAACTTGAGGATCATGCTGTTGAGACTATTGCTAGTTACTGCCGTGATTTGCAGGACCTGGATCTCAGCAAAAGCTTTAAGCTCAGTGATCTCTCTCTGTATGCATTAGCTCACGGTTGTCCTAATCTTACTAAACTCAACATCAGTGGGTGTACGGCATTCGGTGATGCTGGTCTTGAGTATCTTACCAAATTTTGCCAAAAATTAAAGATCTTGAATCTCTGTGGATGCGTCAAAGGTGCAACTGACCGTGCCTTGAAGGTTCATGCTAGTTACTCTTTTTTCTTTTTTTTCTTTTTTTCCATATGCCTCTTAAGAAGGTACGCTGCTAACGAGTTTGATAAACAATCTGCAGGGTATTGGACGCAACTGCAGTCAGTTGCAGTCTTTGAATCTGGGATGGTGCGAGAACGTGGGTGATGCTGGAGTAATTAGTTTAGCGTATGGATGTCCTGATCTCAGAACCCTCGACTTGTGTGGGTGTGTCTGTATAACAGGTATTTTAAAATTTGGGGATGATTTTTTAGCATTTCACAAGATTGGCTGTAAGGTGCAAATGTCGCTGAGCTATCATGTTGGCAGCGAACCTTAAGATACAATCCAATCCTGAGAATTCTCTATGGAGTGGCCTGATCTATTACGTTTGCAAGCCTAAGACTTGTACTGGACAGTTTCCTTTTCTGATTAAAAGTATGAAATTGAGAAAGATGATTCATGTAGTGTTGACAATACCAAACTAAATCTGGGACCTGTTAATTTGATGCTAAGAGTATATTGCCTTTGAGAAGCAGATACTGTTATATTCATTCTTAGCTTGTTTTAGAATTTTGATTATGAGGACTCATGAAGTATTTATAATATTTTTGCAGATGATAGCGTGATTGCTTTGGCAAACAGGTGCCCCCATCTGAGATCCCTCGGTCTGTACTACTGCCGAAACATCACGGATAGAGCAATGTATTCCCTTGTCCACAATCGAGTGAAGAACAAGCTTTCAATGTGGGAATCAATGAAAGGCAGGTGTGATGAGGAAGGATTGAGGAGTCTAAATATCAGTCAGTGCACGGCACTCACACCTCCTGCTGTTCAGGCTCTATGTGACTCGTTTCCTGCACTTCACACCTGCTCAGGGAGGCATTCCCTCGTCATGAGTGGCTGTTTGAACTTGACATCTGTGCATTGTGTTTGTGCTGTCCAGGCACATCGCTCTGCAAGTTCTTTTCCTCATCCAGCACATTGAGCCGTACATGCAGCTCGGAATTTCAAAGGAGCTCTGCATGTCAGCCTGTTGGAGGTAGAACTATGTCCCCGTAAATACGTTGTTGTGTTTAGAGTTTCACCATTTCAATGCAAATGGGCAGCCCATTTGTTGTTGCAAAATATGGTCTGTAAAACAATGGACTTTTATCAGCCCTTGGTTCCTGAAGTGAGCAAGCATTTTGGCTTTTGAAGCCAAGTTTATTGTTCAAATCTGTGTTCGTTGGTTACGGTTTAATCTGAAAATTATGAACTTGCCTTCATGTGATGGCCGTCAAAACCTTTGGCTACATTCTTAAAATGCTTTATATAGTCTACTGAATGGTATACCTTGTGAAATATTTCATGAGAATTCTAGGGTTATCCCCATTTCATCAATGTGCTTTCGACACTCTGTCCATTACTTGATTGGAAGCAGAAAATATAGGGTGATGATGGTACCACTCAATCAAAATTTATAATGGCGTTCCAATAATAGTTGTCCTGAGAAAAACCTTCTAAAAATCACACATAAAAAGAAATCCCTGTACGTGACCTTCTATTTGCATCCGAAGCCTGTCATGTAAGTCGTTCGGAATCCATTTGGCGTTTAGGTTTTTTCTTGCTGGTAGTGTTGTGACCCGCGAAAAGTAACATCTGTGAGCCTTAGGAAACTTGAAACGATCTGTTTCAGTTTCGACCCCAATTAAGAGCCTTCCAACCTCGTAATTTACTTCAGCTTTTTGAAAACCCTACTAAAGGACTGGTCATGATTAAGCCATCGAGTTCCTGTAGGTATTGCCTCATTTTACCCTCAAAATGACAGGGAAATATCAATCGAGAATGCTTTTGCCCCACCCCCCACTCAACTTTTTTTTGTTACTGTTGTTTACTTTTCTCGAGGACATTTGAGCCCACTGAGCTAATCTTTCCTGTTTCTGACGGGCTGCTAGCGTGAGGAATGTAAAGCACATAACCACGCGTCTTGGAGGCATCATTGGAGAAGATGTTTTGCACTAGGAACAAACGCTCTCTCACTGCAATTCTAAAGATTCCTCTCCCTATTCTTGTCACAAAAGAGATAAGAAACCCCAAAGATCATCTCCTAGTTATTATTAGATAACAAACTCTCTGATTGAGAATCTGAAGGATGGTGAGATCTGTATGTGGATTGCATTGATTTGCTCTCTTTAAATAAATACATAACACACAAATTAAATATAGCTTGTCCCAATCTATTCCTTGAAAGCAAAACTTCCCCAGTCAACAAGACCCCTTTGGGTTCATCGATGGTTAAAAGGAGGAAAACAGTGCGTTACAATCTCAGTGTCAATCTGCCAACCTTTGTACAGCAGCCTTAAGCATCATTTGCTTTTGTACACAATCTCTTCATCATCCACATCGAATGCTGGATTACACAGGCATCTGAAGAGTCTACCGATACCCTGCCAATGTAGAGATCAAAATCATGACATTTCCCTCCTGGGATCAATTTATATTAAAATCCACTATCATGCTTAAGCCTGTTTTTATATATATCTGAGCAATTTTCGACTGAAGATTAAAAGAATATATTTTACAACTCGCCTGTCCTAGGTAATTGGAGCAGTGATAGAGTCTTTCTTTGTGTCTTAATTATGTCAGTTTTGCATATATCGCATCAGGGGCTTTAATCTAGAGCTAAAAAGAAAAAAGAAAATGCAGTCGAAACATGAATACAACTGAAGTATTTTTAGCTCCAAGTGGTATTGTAACATGCCTGTGTAAGTAGAGGAGTTCGATAGGATAATGCCCTTGGTGAATCTTCTTCACTACTGCTATCAGAACTGCTTCCATCATCATCATTTTCGGCAGCATTTTTTCCCTTTGATGTTGCACCATTTTGTGCTTGCTTTTCCTGCTGAAAAGTTTTTATAAAGCAACATCAAGTGCAAAATTATCAACCTAGATAGCAATTCTTTAGTATCATGATAAAATTACATTCCAGTAATGAGTTCTCTTTTTCCCTGGTTACTTAATCTTTAGCTCAAATTATCAACCAGGATAGCATAACTTTTTTCCAGCTCTCTAATTCACAAACACAAGATTTTGCCTCTATCTTAGTATTGACACAAAAGAGTGGAGCCAGCATCAAGAATCCATATAACCTTACAAACACACAATTCTCATATTTATAAGAAAATATTCTGTTGTAATAATTGGAAATACCTCTCAAGAATTTTCATGGAAATTACAAAGACAAGATTGAGTACCTGAAAGATCTTCCCAAGAATCTTCAATGCCAAAGCACGAGCTCTAAGTTCTTCCTTTCTAACATTATTTTCTTTTAGGACCTGCAAACAGATTAAAATCTTGAGAGGAATCTTATGGAAGACGATTTTCTTTTCCAAGAAATTGGAAAGAAAGGCAGGTACCAGGCATTAAATTTACTTTAATAATTCAACCCTATTTTTCTCCAGAAAAACCTTAAAACTGTTTGAAATAAAATACATTTCCAATATTCCATTGTGGAAACAGAGTTTTCTTTTGAGTATTCTGTGATATTATTGTGTTGTCATGGCTTCCTTTGTCTCCTTATACAAACAAGAGTAAATGGAGAGACTCACCGTTTGGCACACATGTATCACGGTAATCTCAATGTCCACTACATTGAGTTTCCATAACGAGTTCATCAAAGTGTCTTTATTTGAGAGTAGGTGAGATTCGACATCATTTCCAGGGTCACTTCTATCCATTTTAAATTGGCGGCGCATATCTTCTTGGAGTTGCAGTAACTGAAAAGCGCCTGAATTTGTTTCCCATTTATAGTTAGGTGCCCGTGCTTGTACACAGAGAGACAACGAACAGTAGTCTCAGAGGAGATGATTGGGATTGGGGTGCTAATGTATCATACCTTTTGCTGCTGTAATCTGTGACTTCCAGAAATGTCCTTTGTTGCGAGCCCACTCTGCCAAGAACGGCACCCCAAGATATATTGCTTTCTTTCCGAGCTCTTGCGCTGCTTGTCTTGAGTATATGTTGCCAATAGTATGTAATATATCCACTCCAAAAGCTGTGTCTTTCAGTCAAACGAAATATTGAGATATGCCGTGGAGTTTTCTAATCATAGAAGACAATGAAATTGCAGATGCATCAAGAAAAAAGCAAGAATGGGGAAAGTTCAGCTCAGTTTACCTGCATCAGAAAGCCTCTTGGCTTCTGATTCTGCATGCCTTAAGAATCCAATCCTGTCACCTTTAGCATATTGATTGAGAAAATCTTTCAGAAACCTTGCTAGCTTCTCTTCTCTTTCTTTTTGGACAGCCTGCAACGAATAATCACAAACCGAAAATACAAAGTACCAGGTTATACAAAATAATCAATACATGACAGCTTGGAAAAAAAAAACAAGAAATGAAAAGAAAAATCAAGATATAGATATGTAGAACCAGACATGATATAACTAGTTACACATTGCATATATACTTCTAGCATGTGTCCCATTGACAGGGCACAATTTCTAAGCCAGGGCTACTCTTGTAGAACTTCAAAGCTGAAACATTGCTTTGTATGAATGATGATATTGCCTGGAACCTGCTATTACATCGTTTTGAGTTCAAATGTACTTTAAACGACTGCCTAAGAACTAATTCCATACCTTCAGTTTCTCATGCACTTTATCAGGATTGTCACTTTCACCAGCTAATTCAGAAGAAGCCATTGATGTCACAGACAGGTGTCCTACATAGTCCTCAAATAGTTCACTCCCAAACAGAAGAGCGAATACAGCTGTGGGGTCAAGCATGGTTTCCCTGAGAAAGAAGATATCAAATCATTTGGAGAATAAAACACCATCCTGAGAGACGAAGACGTACAGCTATATTCAAACGGCTATTTACAAATTAATGATTTATTGAATTTCTCATGCAAGTAAAAATAGATATTTGCATGCTCCATTTGATAATCAACCAGCATTCACTAGTTCAGGAATTAAGTTATTCTCCTGAATAGATAGATATTCACCCAAAATTGAATCAATGCTACAATGAGCAATCTACAGTCTTGACCAGAAAACTGTCTCAGTAGGTCATTCTGCATTTTTGCGGCCAAAACATCTACAAACCTTGGTTGTAGGGATCCTTGCAATCTCCAAGAAGACAGGACTAAAGCAAATTGATAATAATACCTTGAAATGCAGTACTTTCCATTTCGATCATATGCATCTCTTTGCACTGGATCACTCAAAACTTGATAGGCTTCACCTAACACCTGCCAAAGTTATAATTTTTTAGATTAAAAACCCCTTTTATTTCACAGTCAAGGATTTGTGACTATACTGGCTATGTGAAACTGTGCTCTGTCACAATAGACACTCCACATTTACTAGTTTTCCACGAAAAAGATACTACTTTGGATCATCTGGATTTTCCTTCCACTTCCCTAATTATTTTTAAGAAACGAACACACACATTTGAAAACGATTAAGAAAAAGAGGTGGCCTGTGTCTATGCTGAAGGGATAAATAATCATCATGAGGGTCTGGACTTGCCTGAAACCTTTCTGCAGCCAGTGGATCATCTTGATTTTTGTCTGGATGAACTTGCCTGGCCTGTAAAACATGGCATCTCTCTTATAGTTAGCTTTTCAGTCACTCGTTTTCAATAAGAAAAGAAAAATCAAATTGTAAAACAAATTGGATGCAAAGAAGCTCGGTATCTCTTGAGTTTCTAAAGGGCATCAGGTTCCATTCTTAAGAAAATCAAAATCTTCATTTACTTTTTAAATTCAATTTGCGATTCTGATTCCCTCTTTCACCAGTCTTAAGCAATAGCAACATGGATATGATTGTCAACTCAAATTCACCATAGGATTACCAAAACTAGAATATTAAAATTCTGGTATTCCAAGCATCATTAACATCCAAGCACAACTTCTTCAGCATTAAAATACCAACACCATTTAATCTAAGTCAAACCTTAAGATAATAAGCTTTGCGAATCTCTTCCTCTGAAGCAGATGGGCTGACACCAAGAACATCATAGTACTCGGTTTCCTTCACCATCCCTGATTTTGTCTGAAGAGTAATTAAGAGAACTGCAGCTTCTTCTCCAAAGAGTTGCAGAGTCGCAAATGTTTTGGAATGTGAAAAGATGAAACGGAAAGAGATTGGAATTTAGGAAAAGCGAGTGAGTGAGAAAGAGGTGGCCATATTTTGGAGAGCCCCACTAGCTTCCGTTGCCTTTCCAGTTACTCACAGCAATAAACAAATACCTGAAACTGCTTTTTCGCGGGAGCAAAACAGTATTTTAACTGTCACTGAGGTGGCGCTTATGATTTTCTTTCTTTTCAAGCCATCAGGTTTGAGCCTTGAGGTCAGAGAGCTGTAGGTGGGCTTGGGCTAGTCCATTGGTGGTCCCTGTTTTCTGTTGTGGGGTTTACTGTTAGGTTTAGTTTCGGTCC
>Ga0325400_1006033_pt1 | contig 11486 bp, 9 predicted proteins | sample PopdelMetagenome_2_FD_205662 | JGI IMG/M metagenome (GOLD analysis project Ga0325400, IMG submission 205662) | Populus deltoides microbial communities from Bellville, Georgia, United States - Xylem-PdKOR-R1 | ecosystem: Host-associated > Plants > Phyllosphere > Stem > Wood/Secondary xylem...
CTAACGCCTACAACCCGAACGAGTATGGCTTATATAACATGGCCGGTAACGTTGCGGAATGGGTACAGGATGCCTTCGCTGAAAACTCAACAGCCATTGTCTGGGATATGAATCCAACCAACGACAACCCGGATGAGCCGCGCAAGGTGGTTCGCGGGGGTTCCTGGAAGGACATTTCCTACTATTTGGAAACAGGTACTCGTTATTACGAACGCGAAGATCAGAAACGCTCTTACATTGGTTTCCGGTGTGTAATGGATAACCTGATGGGCCGGGCTGCTTCAAAAGGTGGCCGCGTAACGGGTCAGCGCTAAATTGAGCACACTCGCTTTTGGTGGTTTCGGCGATTGAACTTTTGTAAACCCAGTTGACACAAATACCTAATTAATTCCTTTTTCTTATCATGGCTAAAAAGAACGGCAACGGTGCCAATGTTTTCTTTGACAAGATTCTTCCAACCATTTATAGTGCCGGTGCCGCCGTCGTTATCCTCGGCGCATGGGCTAAAATTCAACACATCGGCTCACTGGACTGGCTATTGACCGCCGGTCTGTTAACTGAAGCTGTCATCTTCGTTCTATACGCTTTCCAGACGTTTGCTCAGCCAACCGTGAGGGAACCGGATTGGGCTCGCGTTTACCCTGAATTATCGGATGATTATGATGGCGAACTGCCACAGCGTCGGACGGCGGCTATTCAGAGCAACGGCTTAACTGCTAACATGGACAAAATGCTGGCGGACGCTAAAGTAACGCCGGATGTATTTGAAAAACTGGGCACGGGCCTGCGCGGCTTCACCGAAACGGTTGGTAAAATGCGTGACATCTCCGATGCTACCGTCGCTACCAATGATTATGCACAAAGCGTGAAGAAAGCCGCCGGTGCAATCAATGAAATGAATAAGTCTTACGGCGTTGCGGTTACGGCCATGAATGCAATGGCTGACGCTACGCAGGACGCTAAGGAATACCGCACGCAATTCCAGCGCGTGACCCAGAGCATGGGTGCCCTGAACGCTGTGTATGAATTAGAACTTCAGGATACGAACAAACACCTGAAGACCATGAACGCGTTCTACGGTAACCTGACAAGCGCGATGGAGAACATGGCCGATGCCAGCCGCGATACGCAGCAGTTCAAAAATGAGTTAGCCAAACTCACCGGCAACCTGTCAACACTGAACAACGTGTACGGTAGTATGCTGACCGCAATGCGGGGTGGTAACGGCAATCAAAAGTAATAGTTCACTTAATAGATATATTGGTTAAGTAACCTGACACCTATGGCAGGCGCAAAAGAAACACCCCGGCAGAAGATGATCGGGATGATGTATCTGGTACTGATGGCGATGCTGGCCTTACAGGTCAGTTCGGCACTACTGGAGAAATTCACACTGTTAAACAGCAGCCTTGAAGGCTCTACCAGTTCGGTTAATCGCATTAACCAGGGTACCCTAGAGAGTATAAAATCGACAGTTTCCAAGTCCGGTAATCGGGCCTCTGACCTTGCGGTTGTTAAGCAGGCCGAAGAAGTTCGGGCTCTTACTGCCACCACTATCCAGGAAATTGACGCGCTTAAGGAGCGTATCATTACCGAAGCAGGTGGGGGATTGGACGAAGAAGGAAACATCAAGACACCAACCGAAGAAGACGCGGTGGCCTCCATCATGGTAGGTCAGAACAAAAGCGGCCAGGGATATCAGCTGAAAACGAAATTGGATCAGTACATTGATCAGGTTCGTAAGTACAACCCACAGTCAAGATATGCTTCGCTGGCGTTGGACGCAAAAGATGATCCTATCGCCAGCCGGTCGGCACAGCAACGCACCAAGGACTTTGCTCAGCTAAACTTTGAGCAAACGCCGGTTCCGGCTGCTTTGGCTGTACTAAGCCAGCGCCAATCGGAAGTTCGCCGGATTGAAGGTGAAGTGCTGGATTATCTGGCTGGTAAGGTCGGTGCACAGGACGTTAAGTTCGATAAAATCCTGGCTATGGTCAGTATGGAATCGAAGGTCGTTGTAGCGGGTACTAAGTTCAAAGGTGAAATGTTTCTGGCGGCTTCCTCAAGCGGAGTTACGCCACGCATGAGCCTGAACGGTGCACCGGTTCGTGTTGACGGTGGTCGGGGTCTCATTGAATTCACTGCACAAGGTGGTTCATACGACAAAAGTGGTCTGGCAAAACGGGCGTTGACTGGAGCGATTAGCTTTAAAACTGCCGGTGGCCGTGACACAACCGTTCGCTTCAATCAGGAGTACTTCGTGGCTAAACCAAGCTATCAGATTGAAACGGCTACGTTACCTCCGCTTTACCTCGGTTGCGCGAATAAGTTAAGTATCCAAAGCTCTCAATTGGGTGCACTCTGGAATCCGTCGTTCTCCGCGGATGGCGCAGCGGTAATCAACAGTGGCGAACGCGGTAAGATTACGGTCGTTCCTTCTGCGGCTCAGGTTAGTCTGAACGTGAATAACGGGGGTAGCCTGTTAGGAACCGAAAGTTTCCGGGTAAACCGCGTTCCCCGTCCAACGCTGCGGCTCTACGCTGGCGGTGCTGAAGTGGATGAGCGCCGGGGTATGTCTGCCTCTGCTGTTCGGTCGGTTCAAGTTCGGGCCATTCCTGACGAAGGTTTCAAGAACTTCCTGCCGGAAGACGCCCGCTTTCGCGTGTCTGGTTTCACGGTATCACTGGCCCAGGGTAGTCGCCGGATTGCCGGACCGATCTCATTGGGTGCCAACGGAGGTAGTGTTGGATCACTGGCTTCTGAGGCTCAGCCGGGTATGCGCTACGTTATTGAGGTAGAAGGAGTACAACGTCAGAACTTCAAAGGCGATGTCAGCGATGTTCCTGTTACTCAGAAGTTTTTTACGATCCCGTTGTATTAAGAAGCACCAAAACGAACACTTATTCGTTAGTTGTTAAGAAGAAAAACGATAAAGCACAAGGTCATGAAACAGGTGGGGAACGTAGTGCGGTCGGTCGGTGCGGTAGCTGCTATGCTGGCGCTGGCTGGTGGAGTAGCACAGGCGCAGGAAAAAGATACGAAGGGAGTTAATCCGTTGTCGGTTCGCGAAATCAACGACAATGATATTATGATGAAGAAGACGCTATGGCGTCGGATTGATCTGAATGAAAAGCAGAACCAAGCCATGTTCTCAAAGAATAACGAGATCACTCGTTATTTGATTGAGGCCGTGAAAGCCGGGGTGCTGACTCCTTATACGTCGGATTCGGCCACTACGCAGATGCCTATTGAAAAATTTGCTCAGCAATTAGCGCAACCCAATCAGGCTAACGCCCTGACGGCGGAAGAGCAGGCGGCTGGTTTTTCTGATGAGTCGAAGAAGAGCAATGACGGTTGGGGCGATGCGCCGGCCGCCGATAAAAAAGCACCGGCGAAAAAGCCCGCGGACGATGGTTGGGGAACACCCGCTCCCAAAGCTGCGGCCAAACCAGCCGATGATGGCTGGGGCACGCCGGCACCCAAGAAGAAGGCTGTAGCAGCCAAAGGAAAGAAAGGCAAAAAAGTGGTTCCGGCCCCGGTTGCCCCCGTTCCCGCGGTTGACACAACGGCTGTAGCTAAAGCTTCTCCATTCTCGGGGGATGAGCGTTTCGCTACGGAGTTCAGCGTACTGGATGTAAAGGAAGACTGGGTTTTTGACCGTAAACGGTCCCGGTTGTACTACGATGTTCAGACAGTAGGTATCATTCTACCGGGTGACAAGAGTCCGTCGGGTCTGGAAGTGCCGATTGCTTACTTCAAATACAAAGATCTCGACAAGCTGTTCCGCAGCGACCCGAAAAAATTTATCTGGTATAACTCGCAGAATCAGGCTCAGCATAAAAACCTGGCCGATGCTTTCGACCTGCGCTTGTTCTGGGGACGGATTTATAAAGTATCCAACCCGAAGGACCGCGACCTGATTGGTCAGTATGGCAGCGAACGAGAAGGTTTGATGAAGTCCTATCAGACGGAATATGAATTGATGGAAGCGGAACACGGTTTGTGGGAATATTAATCGTTTCTGTTTCTTGTTAAAGTTAGCGAAGCTCAGTCCTCCCGGATTGGGCTTCGCTTTTTTATTTTGGTGTGTCGGGCGCTTTTTTCGGGGTGCCAACCGATTGCGTGTAACTTTCCAATTCCTTTCCGAGTTCTTTACGTATAATTCAATGAAGAAATGGGTATGAATCTGGGATACGCCTGCATCAATTTAACGCTGCACGAGGAAGGAATAACGAGCAATCGGGGCATGATTAAACGGACTTTTCAGGAGAAGGGTATTCAGTATGCTTCTCAATTAGCCTTGAAGAACGTAGAAGATTTGCTGCGAATTGTGAACTGGAACGTTGCGAATGGGATTCAGATCTTTCGTATTTCGTCGGACGTATTTCCGTGGGCTTCGGAATACAAACTACCCCAACTGCCTGACTTTACCGAAATACGTTCGTATCTGGAGCAAATCGGTAAGCAGCCTATTCGCTTGACGGTGCACCCCGGACCATTCAATAAATTGGCAGGCGAAGGAGCCACTTTAGCAAATACAATCACGGATCTGGAGTTGCATTCGGAAATGTTTGACTGGATGGAGTTGCCCGCTTCGCACTGGTCTAAGATTAATATTCATGTCGGGGGAGCTTACGGTAACAAGACCGAGACGCTGCAGAAGTTCGGTCGAAATTTCAAACTACTGTCGGATAACCTGAGAAAGCGTTTGACTGTCGAGAACGACGATAAAGCGGGATTGTACACAATTGCTGAGCTTTATCCACTTCACCTCGAGACGGGTATTCCTCTTGTTTTTGATTACTTTCACCATAGTTTGTACCCGGGTTTTCAAACAGAGCGGGAGGCCTTTGAAATGGCTTATTCAACCTGGGATGTTCGGCCGGTGTTTCACTACTCTGATTCCCGGCGGGAAAACGAAGATGAAAAGGCTAAACGGGAAGCCCATTCAGACTGGGTTTACAACTCAATCAATACGTATGGGCGAGAAATCGATGTCATGCTGGAAACAAAGATGAAGGAACTGTCCGTCCAGCGCTATTGGGAGAAGTTTAGTCAGTTGGCCGGACACCGTTCGTAAGTGGCGCGTTGACCAGCCAACTGACTCATTTATGATTTACAGATGTTGCGGACTGGGTTTGGAACTACGGTTTCGCGTTACGCCGTAGGCTTCTTTACCAAACACAATCATCATGATTACGCCCAATAATGTCGCTCCGGCTACAAACTCCATCCCCAGCGTTTCTTCTCGCTGAGAGTAAGTGAAATACACAAAGACCTGCAAAGCCACATAAGCCGAAAAAGTCAGACACGCCAGCAGAGCGGCATACGCGAGCCGACGGCTTAAGAACCGGCGAATTAGATAAGCCACCAGTAAGCAAATGGCTACTGTGCCCCCCACGGTCAGGAAAGCAGCCGGAAACGTACGAACGGCCGTTGAATTAATGACGAAAAGTGTCACATCACTTTTTGGCTCCTGGTTGGCTAACAATGATGCATCGATGATAGCAAGGATTACCAGCAAGGCCAAATAAAACATGTTACTCCGTGCCATAGTTGTGTTGATTTAGTAAGTGTAATAAGTACTTGTTTCCCCTATAAACCTGCCGTACTCTATTATGGCTATAGAAATTAACAATTTTTTACAGAAACTGTACAAAACCTGGAACTAGCGGGACTTTCCGGGAAGGCACAAACATTTACCGGCTTAATTGGTAGTACTTTAACAATGTTGCTTATTTAAAACGAAACAGAATGGAACAAGTTAAGACGCTACATCAATTGGAAGTGCTGCGATACGGGTTGGTCAATTTGAAAGCCTGGCTGCAGTCAACGGCAACGGGAGATCCTACACTGGTTGACGCTTTTTACGAGATCGCGGCTAAAGTGGCTAACTTTCTGGGCGACAATAATCTGGAAGGCCGTCTGCTGGATCGCTCGTTAAGAGAGGATGCCCTTATTGACGAACGCGAAACGTTATACCGGGCTATACCGGATTACCAGCGTACCCTGGAGCATGCGTTACTGGTAACGGGTACGCTGCTTAAAACAGTCACTGAGATGACGGGCGCCGAACTGAGAGCGGTTCTCCGAAGCGCCGATTAAGGCCATTAAAACCTCAATGGATGCTTCCGGCCATTTATAAGAGCTGGAAGCATTTCTTTTTTCAGGCTAACAATTACGGTTCAGCCTAACCCGTTTCTAAGAGCAGTCAGTCACCCGCATAGCTTAAAATCGCTTTTATGTCTTCCTCCGAACAGCCCGTTTTTTACCTGGGTTTGTGCATGGCCGGTGCTATTTCTGCCGGTGCGTACACGGCCGGAGTACTGGATTACCTCATTGAAACGCTTGACCGCTGGGAGCAGGCCCGTCGGTCGGGGGACCCCCGCGTACCGCAGCACCGGGTCATGATTGATTTAATGACGGGCGCTTCGGCGGGCGGGATGACCGCAGCAATCTCCCTGGCTGCCCTGTTTGACCGAATCGATTACGTCAATCCCCAGCATGGCGGCTACCGGCAGTTCAGGGGCCATAATAAACTCTATGAGGCCTGGGTCCGGATGACGGCCGATGAAATGCTGCCCGAGCTGCTCAAGACCGACGATATTCCCAAACACGGCGCGGCTTCCGTGCTCAATTCTGACTTTGTTGATCGCATTGCCCAGAAAATGCTGCGGCTGGATAAGCCGACCACGCGCGCTTTTGTCTCGCCGGATCTGGAGGTCGCTTTAAGCCTGACGAGTTTAACCGGCATTCCGGCCGTCATTGAGTTCGGCAACGATCAGCCAGGGTCTGGATCACACCGTCGGCGGGAGGTAGACGGGCGCTATATCACGTATAACCACCGCGACTTCGGCCATTTTATTTTGAGTGATCAGTACCAGAACGACGGCCGAATCCCATTTTCGTTTCTTAAACCCGATGACGAAGGGCTGCGCATTCTCCGGGATTGTGCCATGGCAACGGGCGCTTTTCCGCTGGGACTACGCTGGCGGGCGGTCCACCGGTTGGGCAAGTACCTCAATCAAAGTCACCTCATTAACCCAAACGTCGATCGGCCCTTGTTCGGGATCGACAACGACAAGGAGTTTGCCACGGTCAACGTGGACGGCGGTATTCTGAACAATGAACCTTTTGAAGTAGCCGAAAAGCTGTTTACGCAATACCGAAAGCGAAAGCTGGAACGCGGTCAGAACACGCAGGCGTCCATCTTAATGATTGATCCGTTCCCCAGCATTGAGGATCAGGAGCAGATTCAGCCGCGGGGCAAAATTCGGCTGAAAACGCTGATCGGGGAGATCTACTCCACGGCGCGTACTCAGCTTCTATTCAAGCCCGGCGATCTGGAAGACGCCACAGACCCGACGATTTTCGGGCGTTTCCTGATGGCACCGAGCCGTAACATCCGGGGCCGCGGAAAAGTGGTGGGAACGCGGGCCATTGCCTGTGGGTCTCTCGAAGGCTTCGGTGGCTTCCTGACCAGGGACTTCCGAATGCACGATTTTCAGCTGGGCCGCCGGAACTGCCAGCAATTTTTGCGGATGCACTTTGCCATGCCGGTCGATACCACCAATCCTATCCTGACCGCCGGTTACGCCGACGCCCGGGCGCGGGAGGCTTTGGTTCAGGAACTGGACGTGGAGGATAAGGGGGAGGGCCGACGGGTCAAATGCGTGTTGCCCATTATCCCGGACATTAATCTGAAGAACCTCAATACTCCGCTGTCTATTAAGCAGGAAAGCGAAGAGAAGCCCGCCTATCCGGTATTCAATGAGGTAACCATGCGCGACCTGGTTTTTAAAAATGAACAGGCAATCGAAGATCGACTTATGGCGGTTCTGGACGACAATCAGGTACTGGGTAATCTGGGCGTTCGGCTGCTGGCCCTGCTGTTCAAGAACGGAGCGGCCAACGCAATTTATGATCTGATCATTGAGGACTTAAAGACACATGGCCTGATCAAACCGAATCAAACAGGCCGCAACCAACGGAAAAGATAGCGTTGGCGCCACGGAATAGATTGCTGCTATAAACTCCGGACGCGGAGAAAGTAGACGAAAAATAGGCGAATTGCGTTACGATTGTGTATTTTTACAATGCTCAACCGTAGTTGCTCCTTTAATGTCTCAACGTAATTTATTTCAAAATGACTCTGATCTTTGGAATGCTTTTCAGCAAGGCGATATCAGGGCCTACAAGTATATTTATCAAACGCATTTTGATCCGCTGTTTGCGTATGGCAAGCGGTTATGTCCGGATCATGACTTAGTGAAGGATATTGTTCAGGACATTTTTGTTGATATCTGGACCAGCCGGAGCAGTCTGCGGGACTTACACACGATCAAATTTTATCTGTTCAAAATAATGCGTAATCGGTTGTCGAAGCGTCAGCCGCTGACCACGATCCTTAGTTACGAGGACCTGCCCGATGATCAGCAACTGCTGACGCCTTCCATCGAATCCGTGATCACGCAGTACGAGACAAGCAGTGACCAGGCATCACGTCTCCAGAAAGCGATCAAGGAACTACCCAGTCGGCAGCGGGAAGCGATTTTACTAGCCTTCTACCACGACTTCAGCAACGAGGAAATTGCGGGCATTATGGGAATCAATAACCAATCCGTGATCAACCACCTGAACCGCGCCTTTACGGCTCTCCGGGATTTACTGCACCGGTATCCGGCCATCACCAGCTTCGTTAGTTTTTTCGCAACGCTTCTTCATTCGAAAATTGGCTTTTGAACGAGCGGTTTGCTCGTTTAAAAGCACCGCCTGGTTTTACCCGTGGGCTTGGACTGGCCTGCTAGCGCTATTAATTATAAAAAATTTTAAGAAACGTGAGTTAAAAACAGTTGATCCCGACTATTGATGGTAGACGAACCGTGAATAATGGATCAATACAATCGTTGTGAAGACTTTCTGGCCGATTCTGGTTTCAGAAAGTGGGTGAAGCAGCCCGATGAGGAATCGACGCATTACTGGCAGACTTTTCTGGCCGAACACCCCGAAAAAGCAGAACTTGTCCGGCAGGCGGCAGAACTGGTTCGGGAGCTATCTGATGCGGCTGACGCGTTCGCGGAGCCAGTCGACAGCCAGACAAGCGAGGCCGCTTGGGCAACCATTCAGGAGCGACTCGAATCAGCACCGTCTGCCGCTGAATCTGGTTTCAGAATTCACCGCACGTGGCGCTGGCTGTCCGTTGCAGCCTCTGTTCTAATTGTGCTCGGGCTGGGCTGGTGGGTACGCAGCAGCTACTTTGGTCAGCCGACGGCCGGCCGGAACGCGATGCCGACAGCGTTCGAAACGTCCCTGATTACCCAAACCAACACAACGACCCAACCGCAGTGGATTGCCCTGCCCGACGGTAGCTCCGTTATTCTTCAAAAGGGAAGTCAGTTAAAATATTCTAAAACGTTTACGGGTACCCGTCGGTCGGTTTATCTGACCGGAGAAGCGTATTTCGAAGTAACCAAAGATCCGGCGAAGCCCTTTGTGGTGTACGCCAATGGTCTGCTGACCAAAGTGCTGGGAACCAGCTTTACGGTGCGGGCTTACGGGCATGACAAAGCCGTAACGGTGACGGTCCGTACAGGCCGGGTTGCCGTGTTTGCGCACTCCCCGGAGAACGAATCAAGGATCGATTCGCCCAAGCTGGATGGTCTGGTCCTGACGCCTAACCAGCGCATTGTCTACGAACGGGAACAGTCCCGGCTAATCCGCGTGAAAGAAATCGTGCCCGCTGCCCGAATCGTTCCGAAAGGGATGGCCCTCGGCACGACCAGTTTTGTCTTCGAAGCCAGAGCCGTCAGCGAGGTGTTCAGTGAACTCGAGAAGGGATACAACATCAAAATCCTGTACAACAAAGACGTACTGGCCAGCTGCCGGCTGACGGCCGACCTGACCGACGCAACGCTGACGGAAAAATTGATGATTATCTGCAAAAGCATTGAAGCCGAGTACCAGGTCCAGCCCCAGGGAATTGTGATTTCCGGCCGGGGGTGTCGCTCCTGAGTCTGCGTCAATTAATTGAATCAAGTCTTAACCCTAACACTATGTCGAAAAAGTAAGAAGAGTGGGTCCGCTAACAGGGTTAGTCCGGCGCAATCCCGCGAGCCGTAATCCTGAATTCCGCTTTACATGAACCGGGAAAATTTCGTCTCTAGTTTTTACCGAATTTATTCAAAGTTATGAACACCTCTTTACTCTCCACCCGTACCGGATGGAATGTGATGCGCGTAATGCTCTTTCAGGTTGTGCTGGCGGTGCTGTTTAGCAACGGCGCCCAGGCAGCCCCTGGCGATGCGCAGGATGTATTGAATCGGCGGGTCACTCTGCAGATGACCAACAGTCAGGTAAGTGCTATTCTGACAAAGATTGAGAAGTTGACGGATGTAAAATTTACGTACAGCCCGGACCTGATTCAGGCAAACCGCAAAAGCTCACTGTCGGCTCAGAACGAACCGCTGGCTCAGGTGCTGACTACGTTACTGGAGCCTTTACAGCTTAAATACGAAGTAGTCGGCAGCCGGGTCGTGTTAACCCGGACGGCTGGCGCTAAAAAAACAGCGTCTTCTCTGACCTTGCCTGCCGCCGTCGAAGCCGCCCCGCCCATTACGGTTCGTGGACACGTTTTTGACGAAAACAACAAACCGCTGCCCGGCGCAACCGTCCTGCTGAAAGGCACGACCACCACCGGAACGGTCACCGACGCCGACGGAGCTTACTCACTGAACGTACCCGACGGGGCCGGTACGCTGGTGGTGTCGTCGATTGGCTACGTGGCGAAAGACGTGCCCATCAACAACCGCGCGACGATTGATGTGTCCTTGTTGCCGGACGTTAAGTCGCTGAACGAAGTGGTGGTGGTGGGCTACGGTACGCAGAAGCGGTCAGACGTAACCGGCGCCGTTGGTAGCGTGCGGAGCGCGGAACTGCTGGAGCGGCCCGCGGTGAACGTAGAACAGACACTGCAGGGTCGGATTGCGGGGGTGAACGTGTCGGTCAACTCGGGTCGTCCGGGGGGGAATACGAACGTCCGCATCCGGGGTTATAGCTCCATTAACGCAACCAACACTCCGCTTTATGTGGTGGATGGAATCATCTGGGCCGCGGGCATTGACGCTCTGAACCCGGCCGATATTGAATCGATTGACGTGTTGAAAGACGCTTCGGCGACGGCCATTTACGGAACGCGCGGAGCCAACGGGGTTATCCTGGTGACGACGAAACGAGGCCGTAAAGGAGGCTCGGTTAGCTACGATACGTACGTGAGTGGGAGCTGGATGGCCCGTAAACGCGACGTGCTGAACGCGAAAGAGTTTCTGGCGCTGGAAGATGAAGCTTACCAGAACATCGCCAAATTTGACCCGACGGGCTGGGCGAGCGGCAAATACGCCAACAAAGACCCTAAGATCAAACGGACGGCGCTCATTGGTAAATTATTCGACGCCAATCTGAATCCGCTGTATGATGTTGACTGGCAGGAT
>Ga0325400_1006037_pt1 | contig 11483 bp, 11 predicted proteins | sample PopdelMetagenome_2_FD_205662 | JGI IMG/M metagenome (GOLD analysis project Ga0325400, IMG submission 205662) | Populus deltoides microbial communities from Bellville, Georgia, United States - Xylem-PdKOR-R1 | ecosystem: Host-associated > Plants > Phyllosphere > Stem > Wood/Secondary xylem...
GTCGCCGTCGGCGGGGGGACCGACGGCGACGCCAAGGTCGCTCTCGTACAGGGGGGACGAGCGACGACACGCACGACGTTACGGCTCTCAACCTTCGGGCGGGGGCGTTCCCGCAAACCTGTCGTCGCGTCAGAGATCTTTCGCCCGCACGGAGCAGTCGCGCCACGGGCGGATCGCCTCAGGTGACGGGCCGCCACCGCACGAGCAGCGCCCGGTGGTCGCTGCCGGGGATGTCCAGGACCTGCGATCCGACCGCCCGCCAGCGGCTTCCGTCGGCCAGGGCGTGGTCGATGGTCGCGCCGACGGCCGCGGGGTAGTTCGCCGGCCAGGTTCCGTACGCGCCCGTCCCGGTCTGCTCCCCCGCGTCGACGCAACGACCCCGCAGGTGCAGCCCGGGGTGGTCCAGGGTCGCGTTGAGGTCCCCGGCCAGCAGGGCGTTCGGGGTGGCGGCGCACCAGTCGGCGACGGCCTGGACCTCGGTCTCCCAGGCTTCGAGGAGCTCCGGTACGGGAGCCGCCGTGTGGGCGGCGGCGAGCACCGGGCCGTCGCCGTCGACGGGTTCGGCGGTCACGTTCGCCTTGAACCCGTCGGCGATCTCCCCCGTCGTGCGGTACTCGCCGAGCCGCTCGGACACGAGCAGGGCCGTCCCGAAACCGCCGCGGCGGTCGTCGAGGTAGAACACCTGCATCGGGCTCCCGGTGCGGGCTTCGATGCGCGCCGCGACGTCGCGGGCGAAGGCCTCGGTCGACTCGGGCAGGGACACGGCGTCGGCCTCGAGCCCCATCTCGGCCACGGCCTCGGGGTCGGCCCGGGCCATGAGGACGTTCGCGGCCAGGAACGTGACATCGCCCTGCTCCCGGGCGGGCAGGTCCCCCGCCGTCACGCCCCGGGCGACGGTCGTGCCCAGGGACCCGGCCGCCGCGAGGGCGAGCGCGGTGGCCGCGGGCAGAGCCCGTCGCCAGCGGATCCCCGCGAGTCCTGTGGCCAGGGCCAACCCCGCCAGGCCCACGCCGACCGGGACCCGGAACGGCACGGTCCAGACGAACGGCCGCTCCCCCGAGAGGCCGAACCAGTCCGGCGCACCGACCACCGCCGCCCCCGCGGCGACGAAACCCGTGGCCACGACGGTTCCGGCGAGAGCACTGCGGCGGCGGGGCTGGTGGTCCACCTCTCGAGACTGCCGCACGCAGTGGTGGGTCGCGCGGGGGTGGGGTGGAGGAACCGCATCAATCCTGGGGGGCTGCGTTCATCCCCGCCGAGATCGCGTCCATGACCGAGGAGTCCGTCAACGTCGTCACGTCGCCGGGCTGGCGGTGCTCGGCGACGTCCCGCAGCAACCGGCGCATGATCTTGCCTGACCGGGTCTTGGGCAGTTCGGCGACGACCATGATCGACTTCGGTTTCGCGATCGGGCCGATCTCCTTCGCGACGTGGTCGCGCAGGTCCGCGACGGTGTCCGGCCCCTCGGTGTGCCCACCGCGCAGGATCACGAACGCGACGACGGCCTGACCGGTCGTCTCGTCGGTCGCGCCGACGACGGCGGCCTCGGCCACGTCGGGGTGGGAGACCAGCGCCGACTCGATCTCGGCGGTGGAGAGCCGGTGGCCGGACACGTTCATGACGTCGTCGACCCGGCCGAGCAGCCAGATGTCGCCGTCCTCGTCGCGTTTGGCGCCGTCCCCGGCGAAGTAGCGACCGGGGAACCGCGACCAGTAGGTGTCCTTGAACCGCTGGTCGTCACCCCAGATCCCCCGCAGCATCGACGGCCACGGTTCGGTCAGCACCAGGTACCCGGGCTGACCGTGCGGCACCGGTTCACCCGCGTCGTCGACGACGTCGGCGACGATCCCGGGGATCGTCACCTGCGCCGAACCGGGTTTCAGGGCCGTCACCCCGGGCAGCGGGGCAATCATGTGCGCACCGGTCTCGGTCTGCCACCACGTGTCCGCGATCGGGGTGCGGTCCGAGCCGATGACCCGGCGGTACCAGTTCCACGCCTCGGGGTTGATGTTCTCTCCGACGCTGCCGAGAACCCGCAGGGAACCCAGGTCGTGCCGGGCCGGGAACTCCTCACCCCACTTCATGCAGGTGCGGATCGCCGTCGGTGCGGTGTACAGCACGGTGACGCCGTACTTCTCGACGATCGACCACCAGCGGTCCTTGTCGGGGGTGTCCGGGGTTCCCTCGTAGATGACCTGGGTCAGGCCGTTGGCCAGCGGGCCGTAGACGATGTAGCTGTGCCCGGTGACCCAGCCGATGTCGGCGGTGCACCAGTAGACGTCACGTTCGGGTTTGACGTCGAACACGTTCTTGGTCGTGTACGCGGTCTGGACGAGGTATCCGCCGGAGGTGTGCAGGATCCCCTTGGGTTTCCCGGTCGTCCCTGAGGTGTAGAGGATGAACAGCGGGTTCTCCGCGTCGAAACTCTGCGCCTCGTGCTGCGGGGCAGCCGCTTCCAGGGCCTCGTGCCACCACACGTCACGACCGTCGGTCCACTCGACGTCCTCGCCGTTGCGCTTGACGACCAGGACGTTCGTGACGCTCGGCGCCCCCTTGGCCAGGGCGGCGTCGACGGCGGGTTTCAACGTGGTGGGTTTCCCACGGCGGTACGACCCGTCGCAGGTGATGACGAGTTTGGCCTCTGCGTCGTTGATGCGGGAGTTCAGCGCGTCGGCCGAGAAACCCCCGAAGACGACCGAGTGCGCGGCCCCCACGCGGGCACAGGCCAGCATCGCCACGACGGACTCGACGAGCATCGGCAGGTAGATCGCCACCCGGTCGCCCGCCTGGACCCCCAGCGTCTCCAGCGCGTTCGCGGCGCGCTGGACCTGCTCGTGGAGCTGGGCGTAGGTGACGGCTCGCGTGTCGCCGGGCTCGCCCTCGAAGTGGATCGCGACGCGGTCCCCGTTTCCGGCCTCCACGTGCCGGTCGACACAGTTCTTCGCCACGTTCAGCTGCCCACCCACGAACCACTTGGCGAACGGCGCGTTCGAGAAGTCCAGGACCTCGTCGAAGTCGGTGTCCCAGGTGACGTGCTCGCGGGCCTGCTCGGCCCAGAACCCCAGCCGGTCGGCGGCGGCGCGCTCGTACAGGTCGGCTTGCGCGACGGCGTTCGCGGCGAACTCCGGATCCGGCGCGACGGTCGTCACGTCCTGCTGCGTGGTCACGGTCGTCCTCCTCGACAGACTGTTCCTGTGCGTACTGTTCCTGTGCGTACTGTTCCTGTGCGTACTGCTCCTGTGCGTACGGCCCGAGGCTAGCCGCCCCGGGTTGCGCCCGCGTTGCGGAGGTCTGCCTCAGCAGTGGTCATCGGGGCTGGCAGTGCGGGCACCACCAGGTGCGGCGACGTTCGGGGTCGTTGGGGACCGCGTCCCGGACCAGGATCGTCGTCCCGCACCGCCGGCACTCCTGTCCCGCGCGGCCGGACACCCAGTGCTGCTTCCCCGGCCGGGTGTCGCCCGTGGTGACCTGCGCGGCGCCGGTGGGGCTGACGGAGAACCGCAACAGCTTCACCGCCAACCGCACCAGAGGTTCCAGGTCGACGTCTCCCACCCGAGCCTGTGGCGAGTGCCCCCGCAGGAAGCACAGCTCGTCGGCCCACAGGTTCCCGATCCCCGCCAGGTTGCGCTGGTCCAGCAAGGCCGCCTTGAGTTCCCGCTCGGGCTGCCGTTCCAGCCGTTCGACCGCCTCCGCCGCGATGTCGGGCACCGGGCGATCGGCCAGCAGGTCCGGCCCGAGGTGACCGATCACGTCGTGCTCCTGCGCCGTCGGCAGCACGTCCACCACCGGCATCCGCAACGCGCACGCCGTCGCGCCCTCGGTGGCGAGCAGGACCCGGACGTCGCCGTCCAGCCTGCGGGGCAAGCGTTTCCCTGCCCCGAGGACGGCCCACTCGCCGTCCATCCGCAGGTGGGTGTGCAGGGTCAGCCCGTCGTCGAAGCGGGTCAACAGGTGCTTGCCGTACGAGACGGTCCCCAGCACCTGGCCTCGCAGTTCCAGCGTCGCGTAGCGCGGGACGCGGAAGTCGGCCGTCAGCAGCGGGCCGCGGAGCCGGTCCAGCCGTCGCGCCGCGCGGTAGACGCTGTCGCCTTCAGGCACGCCTCAGGCCGACGCTGAGCCCGAGCCGGTCAACGGGTGCGCGACGACGATCGCGACCAGAACGACCGTGGACAGGAGCAGGAAAACTCCGCTCCGTGGACCGTCCCGTCGCAGCGTCCCCACAGCGACGAAAACACCGATCAGCACGGCCCAGAACGCCGCCGTCCAACCCAGCACGAACGTCAGGACGAACCACGAGTCGTCGACGTCGCGACGGAAGCCGAGGTGGCTCCCTGCGATCAGCAGGGCCGCCACCAGCGCGAACCCCAACGTCACCGAGGCACCGGTCGGTCGCGATCGGGTTGTCTCCACGGCCACGACCCTACGGGCCCCGGGTGGCCCGGAGAAGTCCCGCCATGTCCCGAGACATGTCCTGAGATCGGTCCCGAGTTCAGGAAACTCGCCGCCCCACGTATCAAGCGCGCCCCGAGAGTCTCCTACCAGGTGACCGACCACGCCAGGAGGCGATCATGACCGTTCCCCGTCCAGACACCCACCGCGTCTTCGCCGTGGTGGTGACCGGTCTGCTGTTCGCGACGCTCGTGGCGTGCGGTGGGGACTCGCAGTCGGTACCCCCGCCCAGCGGGACCAGCACCACGTCGGCCCCCGAGTCGACGTCGGGGTCGACAGGTGACGCGACGGGGCGAACGACCAGCGGTAGCGCCTCCTCGTCGCGCGGGGGACGGGAATCCCGAGGTACCTCGACCACCACAGGATCGGCCGGGGCGGTCCCTCAGGACGGTCAAGGCACTTCCGCGAGAACGGGAACGACAGCGGAGGACAGACGGGCGACCACCGTTTCCGGAGCGCCCGGCATCGCGGGGCAGCGCCGGACGGGACCCACGACGACGGCCAAGAGGATCACCCCCGCGCCTGGGAGTTCCTCGCAGCCCTCGACACGGACACGCACCACGAACCCGCCCGTCATCGAGCCCCCACTCCCGGAGCCCGCCTCGGGATTCGCCTGGGTTCCGTTCGGCCCGGCTGATCCCGACGACCCCTCAGACTTCAGGAACTACCTCTTTCTCGAAGACCGGGACTGTGCGGGGCTCACCGGCGCCGGCCAGACAGAGGAGGGAGCCGCCGGACAACTGTGGCGGGCTCTGGGCGCGGTGTGCCGGGCTTCGTTCGAAGGTGACTCGGCCGCTTGGCAGGAGGCAGCGGTGGCTGCGGAGGAAAGCAGGAGTCGTTCCGTCGACGATGCCTCGACATGCCTGTACGACGCCGCGCGGCGGCTCCTCGACGATTCCTTGACGTGGCACGCTGCCAACCCGGAGGAAGCTCCCGCGGTGACCACGCCCGGCGGCGGGACGGCAGTGGCGTGCCCGCTTCGGATCGACCTCGCTCAGACGGTCACTCCTGCGGGGGTCTTGTCAGACCAGCTGAGCGGCCCTCTCTCCGGTGAGACGCACCTCATCCTGTGGGGCCAGTCCACCAGCGCGGACAACACCGTCGTTCGGATCGGCGAGATGGAACTGGCCTCGCTCGACGAGACGGAATGTCCCTACCCCGGCCCCCTCTCGTCGACAGATCGATTTGCCTGCGTGCAGGTCCCGGCCGCAGAGTTCTCCGGACCCGTCTCCGTCACGTTGACGAACCGGGGCGGTTCGATCACCCTCGATGAGCCCTACATCTACCTGGACGCCAGTGGGCCGTCTCCCTCCTCGGCGACAGGAGACGACTGATGCCCCCTCCTTCCGCCGCGAACCCCGAGAACCCTTGGCGCGCGGCGGTCTCGGTGGTCACGACCGTCGCCCCCGTCCTCAGCGTCGTCACCGCCTTGTTGGTCTACTTCGGCTGGGCCCGCAGCGACCAGCAGGCCCGGGCGATGGGGCTGGACGTCAGTCTGTTCGGTTTCACCACGCAGGACTACGTCCTGCGGAGCGTGAACACCCTGTACCTCCCGCTGCTGGTGTGCTGCGCCGTCGCGCTCGGTTGGCTGACGGTCCACTGGTTCCTGGTCCGCCGTCTCGCCGACCCGGCTGCGCGACGACCGAGGTACCGCAGAGCCGGAACGGCGCTGTTGGCGGGCGGGCTCGGGGCGGCCACGGTCGCCTTGATCGTGGCCGCGGCCGACAGTTCCGGAGTTCCGCTGCTCCTTCCGATGCTTGTGGCGTTGGGAACGACCGTCGCTCGGTACGGGTCGTGGCTGCGGGAGGTGGCCGGCCCGGCGCCGTCGATCTTCCCAGCCTGGCAGCTGGCGAGCCGCACGGTGCTCACGGGCGCGATCGTCGCTCTGGCGATGTTCTGGCAGTTGTCGATCTACGCTCAGCACGTCGTGGGCGAGGGGTACGCGCTGCGACTGGCGGCGACCACCACGACTCTTCCTCGAGCGACGGCCTTCAGTGACGCTCCGCTGGGTATCGACGCCCCTGGTGTTCGCGAAGAGGCGGTCCCGTCGCCGGCAGGGGACGGTCAGACCCGGTTCCGGACGAGTGGCCTGCGCCTGCTGGTCCAGTCGGGCGGACGACTGTTCTTCCTGCACGACGGCTGGGCCCCCGGGGCGGGGACGGTCGTCGTCCTCCCCGACGACGACACCGTTCGCTGGCAGTTCGGGAACTAACGCGAGACCCGGTGGTGCAGGAACACCACCCCGGAGGCGAACGTCCGGGTCTCCACCAGTTCGAGATCCCGCCGCTGCTCGTCCCGCGCGAAGAACGGCAGGCCACCACCGACGACGACGGGGAAGACCCGGATCCGGTACTCGTCGATGAGTTCGGGGACCTGGGACGTGAGCGTCGGGCCACCGATCCCGATGTAGCCCTGACCCGGTTCGGCCCGCAGCCGCTCGATCTCCTGCGCGACGGACCCTCGCGCCAACCGCGCGTTGCCACGCACGGACTCGAGGGTGGTCGAGAACACGATCTTCGGGATGGCCAGCCACACGTCCCGGAACTCCTGCTCCGCGGAGCCGAGGTCGGTCGCGTCCTCCCAGTAGAGCATCGTCTCGTAGAGCCGTCGGCCCATCAGGTGCACGCCGCAGAGCCGGGTCTCGTCGATGGAGAACCGGAACAGTTCTTCGCTGGGGGCGCCCCAGGCGAACGTCCCGTCGGGCCCCTCGACGAAGCCGTCGAGGGAGACCCCGAGCGAACACACGACGGGTCGCATGCGGTCATCACACCGCACGCGACCCGTCGCAGCAAGGGTCAGGTCGAGAACCCCTCAGATCACTTGCGGCCGGTGCGCCAGCGCATCCCCCAGCCGAACGCCTCGTCGAGGGCCTGCTGCCCACCCTGGACGTAGCGGACCTCGCGCTGGACGGAGACCTCGCGGCCGTCGGAGATGATCTGCGCGATCGCGCACATGGGCGAGCGGTCGTCGTGCTCGTCCAGGCGCACCTCGATCTCGGGACCCGAGGCGGGGTGCAGGGTCACGACGCCGTCGGCCGCGGCCCAGTTCGGGACGCCCTCGTAGATGAACGCGAAGACGAGGATCCGCCTGATCTTCGCCGCGTCCCGCAGGTCCACGAACAGGTTCTCCCCGCCGCCGCCGGTGCGGTCGTCCCCGTCGAGCCACACGATGGGGTCGCCCGCACCACGGTCGCGGAACGCGTTGCCCAGGGCCTGCACGACGCCCTTGGACCCGTCGGAGAACTCGTACAGCGCACCGAGGTCCAGGTCGATGCCCGACGGCGCGGCCGCGGCGGCCTTGAGCTTGGAGAAGAAGCCACCCGAGGCGGGGGCCGCGGCGGCCGGACGGGCGTTCCAGGCCAGGTGCACCTTCAGGGTGCCGCCCGTCCCACCCGACTTCGACAGCGACACCTTGGGCGCGGCCTTGGTCAGCGTGACCTTCGACAAGGAGATCCCGCCGCCACCCCCACCGGAGGGGGGTTCGGGAGACTTCTTCGAGTAGTCGATCGCCACGGGTCCTACGCCTTTCGTTCGCCGGTTCGTTGCAAGGGCCTGCCTCCCGCCCAACGTACGCACAGCCGGGGAAGTGCCGTCACCGTGCGCGAGTCACCAGGGGCCGGCCAGCAACGCTCCCGTCAGCGGGGCGGACGGGTCCGACCCCAGGTCCAGCCCCGACGCCGGCGCCCCGGCGCGGACCAGCAGGTCCCCCACCGCGGCGATCATCGCCCCGTTGTCGGTGCACAGCCGGATCGGCGGCACCCTCAGCTCGACACCCGCTGCGGCGCAACGCTCCTCAGCCAGAGCGCGGACCCTGGAGTTCGCCGCGACCCCACCGACCAGCAGCAGCGTGTCGACGCCGTGCTGACGGCAGGCCGCGAGCGCCTTGCGGGTCAGGACGTCGGCGACGGCCTCCTGGAAGCTCGCCGCGACGTCGGCGACGGGGACCTCGCCGCCCGCGTCGACCCGGGCCTCGACCCAGCGGGCGACGGCCGTCTTGACCCCCGAGAAGGAGAACCCGTAGGCGGGATCGGACGGTTTGGACAGGGCCCGGGGGAAGGCGATCGCGTGCGGGTCGCCCTCTCGGGCCACCTTGTCGACGATCGGACCGCCCGGGTACCCCAGGCCCAGGACGCGGGCGACCTTGTCGAAGGCCTCGCCCGCCGCGTCGTCGATGGTGTCCCCGAGGTGCACGATCGGGTCCCGGCCCAGGTCCCCGAGCAGCAGCAACGACGTGTGCCCACCCGAGACGACCAGCGCCACGCACCGCGACGGCAACGGACCGTGCTCCAGGACGTCCACGGCCGCGTGGCCGGCCAGGTGGTGCACCCCGTACAGCGGTTTGTCCAGCGCGAACGACAACGCCTTGGCGCTGGCCAACCCCACCTGCACGGCCGTCGACAACCCCGGTCCCGCGGTGACGGCGATCGCGTCGACGTCCTTGAGGTCCAACGACGCCTTGTCCAGCGCCTGGTGCAGCACCGGCATCATCGACTCCAGGTGCGCCCTCGCGGCGACCTCGGGCACCACCCCGCCGAACCGGGCGTGCGCGTCCATGCTCGAGGCCAGCGCGTCCCCGAGCAGGACACCCTCGCTGACCAGCCCGACACCGGTCTCGTCGCAGCTGGACTCGACCCCCAGGACGATCACTGCGGCGCTCGCAGGCCGGCGGCCTCGAGGATCTCGGCGCGTTCCTCGGCCGGCAGCCGGTCGACGTAGACGACCCCGTCGAGGTGGTCGCTCTCGTGCTGCAGGCACCGCGCCAGCAGGCCCGTGCCGACGATCTTCACGGGGTCGCCGTGGACGTCGACGCCCGTGACTTCGCACCGGTCGGGACGGGCCAGGTCGGCGTACTCGCCGGGCACGGACAGGCAGCCCTCCCCGTCGAGGTCGAGGCGCCGTTTGCGTCCGCTGGGCAGGTGCAGGGTCGGGTTGATCACGTGGGCGACGACGTTCTTCCCCGTCTCCTCGGAATCCGCGTCCGGGCAGTCCACGACGAACACGCGCGCGTCGACGCCGATCTGGTTCGCGGCCAGCCCGACCCCGTCGGCGGCGTCCATCGAGGCGAACATGTCGGCGACGAGCTGGACGAGGTCGTCGTCGAACGCCGTCACGGGCGTGCACGGCTTGTGCAGCACGGGCGTGAAGTACGTCGTGATGGGGTGCGCGACCCCGGTGCGCCCCTCGAAGACGATGGGTTCCTGCTCCTGGCTCACGAGACGTGATCGTAGGTCAGGCGTGCGGGTGTTCGTGCGGGTGGAAGCGGACCGCGAGCACGGCCACGTCGTCGGCGCCCGGACCACCGGCCGCGGCGACGAGGTCGTCCAACGCCTCGGCCAGGGAGGCCCCGGCCAGGGCGGACGCCTTGCCGCGCACGCGTTCGATCCCCGAGTCGAGGTCGTCGTCGCGGCGTTCGACGAGGCCGTCGGTGTACAGCAGCAGCGTCGCCCCGGCGGGGACGTCGACGACGTGGTCGGTGCGGTGCCCGGCCCCTACGCCCAGCAGGAGGTCGGCCTCGGCGTCCAGCACGGTCGCGGTCCCGTCGGCCAGGACCAGCACAGGTGGCGGGTGCCCGGCGTTGGCCCACCGCACGGTCCGGACGGAGGCGTCCCGCTGCTGCGGGGTCTGCTCGACGCGGGCGACGAGGCAGCTGGCCAGGATCGGGTCACTGCGGAGGGACGCGATCACCGCCTCGAGCCGGTCGAGCAGGATCGCGGGCGGGTCGTCCCGGTCGACCGCGAGCGCCCGCAGCGCGCTGCGCAGCTGCCCCATCTCGGCGGCGGCGGTGATGTCGTGGCCCGAGACGTCCCCGATGACCAGCAGCGTCGTGCCGTCGGGCAGCAGGATGCCGTCGTACCAGTCGCCGCCGACCTGGTCGCCGGAGTGCGCGGCGACGTACTTCGCGGCGAGTTCGAGGTCGCCGACCTGGGGCAGCTCGGTGGTGAGCATGGACGTCTGCAGGGTGCGGGCGGCGGCGGTCCGTTCGGTCAGCAGCAGGGCCCGTTGCAGCGCCTGGGTCGTGTACGAGGCGAGCGAGACGAGCATCGCGCGCTGGTTCTGGGACAGCTCGAGGTCCTCGTGCCAGACCATCGTCAGCAGCCCGACGGTGCGCCCGGCGGCGAGCAGCGGGACGGTCGCGAGGTACCGGACGTTCGCGGTCTCCCACCGGTGCATGAGCTCGGGGAAGTTCGTGCGCAGGCTGGTGGCGTCGTCGAACCGGGGGCTGCCCTGGCGCATGGCCAACGTGCCCGGACCGGGCCCTTCGAGCGGGAGGTCCTGCCACTCCTGCTCGGCGCCGGGGGCGTACTCGCCGGTGAAGGGCGTGCGCAGCAGCCGCCGTTCGTGGTCGACGACGGACAGCGCCGCGTAGGCCGCACCGAAGACCTCGCGGGTGGCGGCCACGGCGACCTCGGCGACGTCGCGGACGCTGCGGGTCGCGGTCAGCGACTCGGACAGGGCCAGCAGTCGCGTGGTGTGGTCCAGGGAGTTCTGCAGGGAGCCGGTGAGCTCGTCGCGTTCGCGTTCCAGCCACCGTTCGGCGGTGACGTCGCGGAAGGCGCACAGCACCTTGTCGCCGGCGGGGTCGTCCATCCGCTGGGCGCGCACGGAGATCCACCGGTCGGTCCCGGCCACGGGTCCGGTCCAGGTGACGAGGCCGCCCTCGGCGCGGGTGCGGCGCAGCTGGTCGTGGAACGGGCTGCCGACGGCGGCGGGGAAGACGTCGGACAACAGCTTGCCGACGAAGACCTCAGGGTCGAGACCGTAGATCTGCGCGCCGGCGGCGTTGACGTGCTCGACGCGCCAGTTGGCGGCGTCGAGCACCATGATTCCCTCGGAGACCTCTTGCCACGCACGCAGGAGCAGCGGGTCCACCGCTCCTGCGGACGACATGGGGTCAGGGTACGGATCAACACGGCTGTCCCGCAGGCGGTTCACCGCATCCGGATGCGTGTCGGGGCCGAACGGGACCTGATCTGACCCACGGTCGCGGTGAGCCATCCCGACGGGCCATCGCGGCGGTACGCCGGACGGTGGACG
>Ga0325400_1006041_pt1 | contig 11480 bp, 13 predicted proteins | sample PopdelMetagenome_2_FD_205662 | JGI IMG/M metagenome (GOLD analysis project Ga0325400, IMG submission 205662) | Populus deltoides microbial communities from Bellville, Georgia, United States - Xylem-PdKOR-R1 | ecosystem: Host-associated > Plants > Phyllosphere > Stem > Wood/Secondary xylem...
ATCCATATACATTTCCTCCTCAAAGTCTCCATGAAGGAAGGAATTTTTTACGTCAAATTGGTATAGTGGCTAATCTAAATTTGCAGCCAAGGATAACAAAACTCTGGCTGTCTTTAGTTTTGCCACTGGAGAAAACGTCTCCTAATAATCTATCTCGTAAGTCTGTGTGTACCCCTTCGCTATCAATCTTGCCTTGTGTCTCTCAATGGATCCATCTACTTTATATTTGATGGAGAACACCCACTTACACCCAACAGTTTTCTTTCCTTGTGGTAATGTGACAATGTCCCACGTTCTATTCTTTTCTAGGGCTGCCATTTCTTCTTGGATTGCTTAGGACCATTTAGGATATGCTAATGCTTCATGAATTGCATAAGGAATATGACAGGAGGACAACTTGTATGCAAAGGCTTTGAGAGGCATAAATAGTCTTTGTGTGGATAAATAATTAGAGACGGGGTACTTTGATTTTTTTCCCGCAATATCTGGTGAGTACTGGGCTAGAGGCTTGTCTATGTTTTGCCTGAAAGGTAAGTGATAGCTAGCAGAAGAATCCAAAATATTACTGGAGGATGGTGTAGGAGAAATTACCTCAGGAATATCCTCATGTAAAGGAATTTCATTGTTGGGTACTTCAAGATAAGGGGTTTTACTCATTCTGTCGGGTGCAATTTGTTGGTCCTCCTCATCTACTATCTTACTGTTATTAATGCTCTCTGCCTTTCCAACGTCTTCAGCTACCATGTTTGGAACCATGGCCATATTCTCAACAACGTCTTCAGCTATCATCTTTGGAATTGGAACATTGGCCATATTCTCAGCAACTTCAGTGTTCCACCACTTCTGCTCTTCATCCCATGTCTCCCCTTGGAGAGGAGAAGTTGATGCCGTGGATGAGTAAAAATATTATGACTCTAGAAAAATGACGTCCATTATAGTATAGAGTTGTTTTGTTTTAGGATCATAGCAGCAGAATCCCTTTTTATTCGAGCCATAACCCAGAAACATACAACGAACAACAAATGGTTCAAGTTTTGTTCGTTGATGTTTATGTACATGAACAAATGTCACATAGTCGAACACACGTGGTGGAAGTAAGAGTATAGATGGTAGAGTAACATGTCATGACAAAGCCTATAGTGGAGTCTTGAATTCCAAGGCTTTTGAAGGCATTCTATTCAGTAAATACACAGCAGTAGTAACATTGTCATCCCAATGTCTACTAGGCACCTGTGCTCCAAATAATAATGCACGTGCAGTTTCTAGAATATGTCGGTTTTTTTGTTCTGCCACTATATTTTGTTGTGGAGTCTGACTACACGATAATTCATGGAGAATACTGTTCCTTTGGAAAAATGTTGAAAAATTATTATTCACATATTCTTCCCCATTATCTGATCGAAGAATCCGGCATTTCGCTGAAAATTGATTATGAACCATAGCGTGAAACATACGAAACATATCAAAAAATTCATCTTTGTGCTTCAGCAAAGAGAGCCATGTCATCCTAATACAATCATTCACAAAGGTGACAAACCAACGCATGCTAGAGACAATGGTAATGGGAGACAATCCCTAAACATCAGAGTGAACCAAGGCAAAAGGAGTATCACTTTTATTCAAGCTAATCGGAAAAGATACACGATGACTCTTGACAAGGATGCATAATTCAAATTCAAAAACAATTTCAGAAACAAATACTTCATGTAGCTAAAAGATGGATGTCCCAATCGATAATGCCATAGTCAAATCTTGTTTTCTTTTGTCGGTAATGATCGACTCACGGTGTTAACTCTTCCTGGATTGAAGTCATCCATGTAGTATAACCCCTCTCCTTTAGAACCACGCCCAATGATCTCCTACATGAGAATATCCTGAAAAAGGCAAAATTTTGGATACATTAGTGCTACATATTTTAGGTCTTCAGTAACTTGGCTAACAGATAACAATTTATTTGAAAGAGAAGGCACTAATAAAGTATTGGTTAATGATATGGAGGGTGAAATGTGTACTGCTCCAGCCCCTATGACAGGGTAGACAACCCCATTGGCATTGGTTATACCAGTTCGCCTTGATTTTGTAGTATTAGCAAAGTCTCCTAAACAAAAATTCATGTGATCCGTTGCACTAAAGTCCACTATCCAGTCGGCTTTAGATCCTGTATTACCTTGATCCTTAGGTAGAATTATGGCATCGTCTCCGGATTCTACAAGTGGAGCTAACGACATTTGGGGCTTAGTATCTGCCAAAGATGCTTATCTTGTGTCCCCAGTAACTGCCCTTTGCTTCCGTGCCTTCAATTCATTCCACCATTCTAGATAGCCATGCAGTTTGAAGCAAGTGTCTCGTGTATGCTTCATGTTTCCACAATGAGAACAACCACTTCCTTCACTCTCCACCTGTCCTTTAGTCTTTGCTAGGTGATAAGTGTCACGCCCTCCTGATGAAGACGTCCTTAATCTGGCTATTTGGAGTGCTTACTGTCATGGTAAATAGGCTTTCCCTCCCCTAGAAACCATTACTGTAGTAGTAGAATTTCCATTATTGGTGAGCATAACTGTCTGTCTAATAGCTTCCCTTCGAACATAGGCATAAGCTTGTTCAACTTTTAGGAAAGGTTTCAATTGGAGTACATCACTACGTATATTGCCAAGCCTATCATCTAGTCCATCCAAAAAGTATAAACTCGATCTCTTGAAGCAGAGCATTATATTTTTGTATATCAACAATACATTCCATAGGATTTGGTCTACGAAAATCAATTTCCCTCCATAAGCCTTGGAGGCAATTGTAGTATGTTTCGATGGACTCTCCTGATTGTTTCATTCATGTTACTCGTCGCTTCAAATCATACACCTGAGAAGTATCGAATCCATCAAAATAAGTAGTGGCGATCAAGTCCCATACCTGTTTGGCTGTGGAGACTTGAATAATGTTGCCTATGAGAAACAACTCCATTGAGTTAATTAGCCATCCTTTCACAATAGTGTATTTTGTTCACCATCTCATAAAGTGGGGATCATTCGGTTCTGGTTGTGGAAGGTCACCGTTTATGTATCCCCAATTGTCTTTTCCTGAGATATACATCTCTACAATTTGAGACCATAAAGCATAGCTAGTACCATCAAGTTTGATACCAATCGATACAACAACAGTATCATAGATTATTGATGGGGTCTGGTTCTGGTTTTGAGTTACAATTTGAGATTCTTGTTCAATCAAGTCGATTGGTGTGTCCATGCTTTATTTTCCTTAGGCTGTTTGTCAGATCTTCAAGAAACAAAGAATGAAACTTTGCTCTGATACCATGATAAATCAGATAGCCGCCGCCCTGTATATTCACCTTTTTTCCTTATATTTCAAACGTTACAGAGTAGTTCTCTTATATAGAAACCTTTTCCTAAGATAACTATATAGGTAAGTAACATTAATCCCATATGTCACACCCTCGCGGCGGAGAGCGGCGTCGCAACGACCCTCGATTGATTTTAGGGTTTTTGTTTATTGTGTAAAAGGGAGTCGCTACCTAGTATTTTGGTCACTAGGAACCCTAATTGGTCTTTCAAAGATTCTAAGGCAAGGGACTGGTTGCGTAAAGGGAAGATATTAGCACCCCTAGTACGCCCTACCTAAGGTAAGCTGTTTGGTGCTTGGTTTGCCTTATAATTGCTATGGTGTTGGTGTTTTCTAATCCCATAAGTTTTTCTAGGTTTGATTCAAACTAAATTTATTAAGATAGAAATCCAGGGAGATTCCATGTGCTTTAAAAGCTCATTTTTCCCTTAGTATTTCAAGAGTTTATGACTCGTAAATCGCAATGAGGAGGGACAAAAATCTAAGGAAATTCAGGGCGCTTTAAAAGCCTATTTTTTCCTTAGTGTTTCATATTCTCACGGCTTGTGAACCATGAAGTAAAAAAATTTTAATGTCCTTGGGTAGCAACAATTATAATCAAGGCTTCTTTCAAGGATGTATAATGACTTATTATTCCTAGAAAATTATTTTAGATATTTACAACTTAGGGTTTCTTTATCTAAATATTAACAGTGAATAATAACCAGTTATTCTCAATAATATTTTGGATATTCATCCATTTGGAATTTCTTTATCCAAACATTAACGGTGAATAATAGATGAATTCCCCACAAAATAAGATTTTTTTATTTTTTTGGTATATTGGCCAATACCCTTTGGAGTTTTACAAACATGTTGTAAAATCTAGAAATACAAGAAAATAATTTTTGTTATGTTTAAGAAATCCATACGAAAACACATTTTCGAAACTTCAAATATTTGTTTTTTATATATAAAAAAATGTTCAAAACATGTTAGGATATTGGCCGTATGCAACTCACAAAAAACATTTTTTATATTTTCTTTGTCAAAAAACACAAACATCACATTTAATCATAGTTCAAGTCAACAAACCACATATTAGTCAAATTCTTAAAGCTTTAATAAATCAGTTATTAAATCTCAAAAAATATATAGAAACATGCTCTATATTTTCACAGGAAATACAACATGATTTTATTTGTCATTGAGATATTTGATTCTATACAAATTAAAACACTTTTTTTTTATTATTATTATTTAACATTTACAAAAAAAAAACACACACACACACATTCTTTTTATTATATTTTTCTCATTTACCCATATGTAATTACAAATAACAAAATTTAAAATAAAACAAACAACACATCGCACAAATAAAAAAATTACATAATAGCCCCTAAAAATCAAGGAAACTGCTGGGAAGGGTTCTAGACCCCAAAAACAGTGGCGGCGCATCTCCTCCACGCATCGCCGCCTCAAGAAAAAAACAAGGGACAATGGATTTGACTTGGCTTCACCCCTTCCTCGCCGGCGATGACCTGCAATAAGAAAAAAAGAAAACGCAGGCAATTGATTTTAATCCATTTCTGTCCAGATTGTTCTTGTATTTTTTCTTTTTAGATCTGTTCACTTTTTTCTTCTTTCTTCTTCTTAGTTTGTTGTTCTTTCCTTCTTCTCCTAGTGGCAGCTCCTGCGGTTGGACGGCGGCAGCGCTGGATTCGGGCTGTTTCTTTGGTCCCTGCTATTGGAGGCTAAAATTCAGTTTAGGTGAGCTGGGCGATTGGCGATGAAGGAGATTGGCTGCTGCGAGATTGGGAAAGGGAGATGAGGAAGTGCAGTGGGTGGCCTCTGTGGTGTGCTGGGAGGCTGAGAGAGGTTTAGTGGCCAGTTACTATGGGTAAAGAGATGGGGACGGCTGCTGGTTTAGGAGAGAAACAGAGGAAATAGGGAACCATGGGTTTGTGGGAGATGCCAAAGCAGATGGGAAGAGGCCGAAGCAGATGGGGAGCAGCGTAGGACTTGAAGACGGGTCTCGCTGGAGGTGGCGACACTGCTGGTTTGCCCAAAGGGTGGGTGGCTGGCGTGAGGAAGGGATGGCATTTGTGGGCGGTTGGATGGAGAAGAGGAAGGCTTATACTGGTTCTCGGGAGAAAAAATCAAAAGCAGGGAGGGCGGCTCTGTTTTTTCTTTTTAAAGGGAGGGAGCGACCAGGAGAGGAAGATGAGAAAGAGTTGGGGACGGCTGAGAGGGGAATGGGGATTCTGGTGACTTCTTTTTTTTTGTCCAAGGAGGGTGGGCAGCCGGCTGGCTTAAAAGAGATGGGTTTAGGGTTTTGTGGTTGCCCTAATTTTTTTGTCTTGAAATTGCTTCCCTTTTGTAAATTTTTCTCCTCCGCCATGCATATTGCTGGAGGGTCACTTATATAGAAAATCTCTACACATGCTATTTAAGGAAATATTGTAATAATTATTGCAGAGATTGTCTTCTATAACCAGAACCAACAAATCCTATATATATGGTATTTTATATTGCATTAATTATTTTCCATAACCAGCACGAATCAAATCCTGTATCTATGGTATTTTATATTGCAGTAATTATATATGATTCAGTAATTATTTTCTTGACATATTGCTTCCTTAATATTAGCCATGATGCTCTATGTTATCGCCACATGTAAACCCTTATATTTTTATTTAAAAAAAATTATGAAAACATGGGTCAAAAATTGGGTAGCAACAGATGCCCCCTCTTTACAATGCTTATGAAGCAAAACTCCTCATTGTTTTGTATAGTAAGCTTGTAAATAAAAAAAAAAAGGTCTTCCTTGCTTGTTGAGTGATCCACTTATCCAAGGACTTCATTTTTTTAAAAAAAAAAAGAGAAAAGAAAATGGTCTCGTTATCATGGGTGACCTGCCCTTTTTTAAAAGAAAATTGGTGTATTTTCACGGGCGACCTGCCTACACACACTCAAACCTGGTCTATTTTCAAAGGCGACCTGCTCACATACTCACACTAGTCTATTTTCACGGGCGACCTACCCTTTTGAATAATAACTAGTTATTCCCAATAATATTTTGGATATTCATCCCTTTGGGATTTCTTTATCCAAACATTAATGGTAAATAATAGATGAATTCCCCACAAAATAAGATTTTTGTATTTTTTTGGAATATTGGCCAATATCCTTTGGAGTTTTACAAACATGTTGTAAAATCCAGAAATGCAAGAAAATAATTTTTGTTATGTTTAAGAAATCCATACGAAAACATATTTTCGAAACTTCAAATATTTGTTTTTTATATAAAAAAATAAATGTTCAAAACATGTTAGGATATTGGCCATATGCAACACACAAAAAACAATTTTTATATTTTCTTTGCCAAAAAACACAAACATCACATTTAATCATAGTTAAAGTCAACAAACCACGTGTTAGTCAAATTCTTAAGGTTTTAATAAATCAGTTATTAAATCCCAAAAAATATATAGAAACATGCTCTACATTTTCACAGGAAATACAACATGGTTTTATTTGTCCTCAAGATATTTGATTATATACAAATTAAAACACTTTTTTTCTTTTTTTATTATTTTTTAACATTTACAAACAAAAAAAACACACACACATTCTTTTTATTATGTTTTTCTCATTTACCCATATGTAATTACAAATAACAAAATTTAAAATAAAACAAACAACACATCGCATAAATAAAAAAAATTACATAATAACCCCTAAAAATCCAGGAAACTGCTGGGAAGGGTTCTGGACCACAAAAACAGTGGCGGTGCGTCTCCTCCATTATATTTCTAATTTTTGCTATGTAATTTTTAAAATTATAATATAATGAAATATTAGAATTTAATGACTCATTAAATTACAAGCATTATATAAAAAAAGATTAAGTAATAAACCATTACATGATTAAGAATAATTCACGGATATTTAATTACAAAAAGTGTCATAAGACTAAAGCATTACTAAGCCAATATGAACCCTTTAGGTCACTTTCATGATTTTAATGTAGAAAAGATTTTGTTTTTTTTCTTTTGTTTAATTTCTCTAAGATTATTTTTGTTTACATGATCATTATCAATAAGATGGAACCAAATTACTTTATCATAACTTTTTCCAAACAACCTTACTAAAAAAAAATTAAAGTTGAGCAAACCCATGATATCCACAAAACAATTACTTGTAATAAAATTTCTAACGACTTGTTTTATAATATGTAATGGAATCTAATGTAATGTAATGATCCATTAAATTTTTATGTTTTGCTGTGTTATTTTGAAAATTATAATAAATGAAAGATTGTAATGTAATTGCTTATTACATGATTAATAGTAATTATGAAGTGAATTACAAAAGGTATCATAAAGACTAAATTTTAATTTTTACTATACAAGGACCAAAAGTTGTTATTTTTGTAATTTCAATTATTTTCATAGTTAATTTTAGATTTTAATTATTTTTCTTACTTAATGTTTTTACTGTTTTTTAAGTAGCTATTTACCTATATATCAATAGTTGATGTTTTACTTTTTTTCATTAAAAATATGAATTAAAAGAACATTGAGATATATCAAAATTTTCTTTACTTTTGTATAGTTTGGGGTTCTAATTTTAGGGTCTGAGAATTCTAATTCTATCTTTTCTAATTTTAGTGACTGTAGTTTTACTCTCTTTTCGTATGTGTTCCCTTTTCTTTATTTTTATAATGTGTTTTATTGTTAATATTTTCATATTTATAATGATTTATTATTCTTTTAATCACACTAAAAAAATATGTATAAAAAATATGTTACAGTGAAATGAAAAGGTGATTTCACTTATTTGTTTTTGTTTCCATTCGTATTCCCTCTTCCCTCTCCCTCTCTCATTTGCACTTTTTTTTTTAAATATTTACATCTTATGATTTATTATTAATTTTTAAAAATATACTTAAAAAACATTAGACGCTTTTTTTTAAAATGTTTTTTTCATTTTTTCTTTTTTTATATATATTTGTTGTCTACATAATTTCAATAATGCTTTAACAATTTAATGTAAGTATTCTCTAGATTTCCGAATATAAAAGTATATATTTCAAACTGAAAATCTTTTATTCAACAATATCGACTTTCATCTACAAATATATAATTATATTTATTTACTCTTACATGTTGGTTTCAAGTTTTTTTTTTTATCATTTTAATGTGCTGATGTCAAAAATAATTTTTAAAAAATAAAATAAAATAACCGTAACCACAACTACACTCCCAAACACTTTAATGTGCTGTTATATTATTTTAATATATTTTTTAGTGAAAAACATTTTAAAAAATAACCATAGTCACACTTTCAAATACGCTTTATACATTCTGAGATAAAATAAAATGATATTTATGTGGCTTATCAAACTACTTGCGTCATAGGTGATGATGATAATGTCAAGATTTTAAAACTTTCCTCCACGAAGTTACTTTAAGTGATCATCATAATATGCAATCAAGTCTATTATAAAATTATGCTCTCACCAGCAGTGTTATTACACCCGGACCGGCCCGGCGGGTCGACCCAGTGGCTAGACCGGTTCGGGTTTGTTAAAAGACCAGCTAATACAACAACCCGGCAAAACCCGGTTAACCCCGTGGGTCGACCCATGACCCGGGCGAACCCGGACAAGACCCGGTGATATTTTTTTTTTCCTTTTCAAATGTGGTTTCTGTATAGACTTGGGAACAAGAAGAAGGGACTCTAAGGGATGACTGAGAGAGGGATGAGGGAAGTTGTGGCCGAGCAAATCTACAGTCTCAGTCTCAGGGACGCCATTAATACTTCTCCCCATCTTACCACAAACCTTAGAATCTCATGTACAAGAGCTAATCTTGTGCCAGTAGCTAACACTAGCTACTCGGTCCTTCAACCACCCTGAACAGTCCTGTAGATAATAGCCAGAATACGCACGATTCAAGACTGGGTTTTCCAACCCTTTATCGGTGACAACATAGGCAAAGATGAAGAACCCTAAAAGTGTGGCGATGATGAAGAACATAACAAATAGACAAATAGGTAAAACCAATATCAAGAAAGTGTTTCGATAGCACGCGCCAGCGCAATCGGCTAAAGAAACGACCATGATTGAGATTCCAATTACTATCAATGGCCACTTTAAGAATTTCAAACAATATGTGTTGTTGGCTCTACTGCTTAGCCATATACCACCTCCTGTGATGGGTATTGAGTACCGCTATCAAGTGATTGCTAGTTCTCATGGTTGATCTTTCTCTGTTTCTCTCTCCCTATCTGCAACAAATGCGTTAGATCTCTCTCTACTCTGTCTCTCTTTCTTTCTTTACTGTTAATTTTTGAAATGGCCAATTACAAGTAAAGGAGAGCATTGATAGCAACAAAGGTAAATGTATAACGTGTGCAGGTGTGATATTTTGTTTTATTTGAAGGGTTTGGTCATAAATATCCTGCATTCATACGGGTTGACCCATAAAACCCGGGACCTGGTCTCTTGACCGGATCAACCCTCGAGTTGGGTTTCATAACTATGCTCACCAGTCACTTGAAGCCGTCTCTTGTAAAATGTTCAAGTCCTGACACAATATCGTGGGATAATAATGAAATGTTTTTTCTTAATTGGATTTTATTTTTTAATTTAATATCTAATTATTTATTTTTATTTTTATTTTTATTTTTAATTTGAGCTTTATTCTTAAGATTGCAATTTTTTTATTTTGAGGTTTTTTATTGATTTTTTTTACAATTTTTATTTATTTATTTTGAGTGGCAACAAATTAAGAACAACTCCAAAAATATAGGGTCATCATGAATGAAATCATGTCTTTCTATATATATTTGTGTTTGGTATGTATACTCCATTTACTCATGTTTTTTTAAGAGATACAAGTGCTCCAACACCAATCAATGAAACCAAACAAATTTGTCCTTAATTTGTAACAAACTCATAAAAAATATGGCATCATAGATAAATCTTTAGCAAAACAATTAAATTACTTGGTCGGTTTAGGTATTTATATAAATAAAAAATCATGTTAATATATTATTTTAATTATTTAATGAAATGTTTATTATGTAGTTAACTTGATTAATGTGTGGTGTTGATTAAACAATGAACAATTTATTTTTTATTTTATTTAATATGGTCATGATAATATATAAATTATTAACAAAACAACTAAATCATTACAACGGGCTTTATGGAGACTATACCAAGAGTTTTGTTATCCTTGGCTGCAAATTTAGATTGGCCACTATACCAATTTGACGTAAAAAATTCCTTCCTTCATGGCGATCTTGAGGAGGAAGTGTATATGGATATCCAACCAAGGTATATTTCAATCACACCTGAAATTGTCTATAGATTACAACGGGCTTTATATGGATTAAAGCAGTCACCACGCGCATGGTTTGGTCAATTTAGCATGGCTATGAGAAAGTATGGTTTCCAATAGAGCAACTCACATCATACTCTCTTCCTGAAAAAGCAACAAGGAAAGGTAATTGTCCTGATAATTTATGTAGATGATATGATCATTACAGGAGATGATGAAGAAATTGAAAGGTTGCAAGAGCAACTATCTACCGAATTTGAAATGAAGAACTTAGGTGGACTTAAGTACTTCTTAGGGATCGAAGTGGCTAGATCAAGGCGGGGCATTTTTCTCTCACAAAGAAAGTATGTATTGGACCTACTAACTGAAGTAGGAATGCTTGACTATAAACCGACAGACACTGCAACAGTTCAGAATCAAAAACTTGGAGTGTATCTTGATCAGGAACCAACTGATAAAGAGAGGTATCAACGATTAGTAGGTAAATTGATTTACTTATCTCATACTCATCCAGATATTTCTTACGGTGTCAGCCTAGTTGGTTAATTCATGCATTGTCCTAGCAAGGATCACATGGATGCAGTTGGTCGGTACCTAAAATCCGCTCCAGGAAGAGGACTTATGTTCTCCAAGAATTGTCATTTGGATATTGAAGGTTACACGGATGCTGACTGGGCAGGAAATTTGTTTGATAGAAAATCTAGATCTGGCTACTTCACTTTCGTTGGTGGTAACTTGGTTACATGGAGGAGTAAAAAATAGAAAGTAGTAGCTTTGTCGATTGCTGAG
>Ga0325400_1006043_pt1 | contig 11479 bp, 10 predicted proteins | sample PopdelMetagenome_2_FD_205662 | JGI IMG/M metagenome (GOLD analysis project Ga0325400, IMG submission 205662) | Populus deltoides microbial communities from Bellville, Georgia, United States - Xylem-PdKOR-R1 | ecosystem: Host-associated > Plants > Phyllosphere > Stem > Wood/Secondary xylem...
GAAACACCAGATAATTTCCTTCAGTGTCTCCACGTTTTCGTTTCTCTGTCGTGTTTTATTTTTTCGTTTATTATCTTCAAAGGTAAAACCTCGAAAAACGGTGTGGTAAAAAGTTCCAACCCCCTCTCGTTCGTTTCTTCCAGTTTTAAGCTTTAAAAAACCGGTCCAGGATTGATACATCCAGGCCGTAAGCACGGTTTACTAGTTAGAGACTTCCGTTTCTTGTTCCAGTAGAATTCGTGCTCAATAAGTTGGAGTCTCCGGTTCACATGATCGAGTACAAAGTGAAGTGAAGTGAAGTGAAGTCTGTCTTTCTTTGTTTTCTTTTTTTGGTTCTCTCTCTGCAATTCTTCCTGTTAGATTAATTTCTTCTCTTTTTTTGAGAAATTAATTCGAACATGCTGCAATCAGGTAAGATTTTTATTTATTTTGTTTTAAAATGAATTACTGTGATAATATTCTGAAGATGATCAGCAATTTTTTTTTTTTATTGAAATTTGGAATGGAACCAGGGTATGATATCAGTAGTCTGTTTGAAGAAGCACAAACGCGGTGGCTGAAACCAGCAGAAGTGGTTTTTATTTTACAGAATCATGATAAGTATCAGTTCACAGAGAAACCACCTCAAAAGCCAACCAGTAAGTAATTTATGGTTTTTTTTAATTAATAATTGAAAATTACTACTAATTAGTCACTTACAGTGTGAAAGTGTTGAACAGGTGGGTCTTTGTTTCTATTTAATAAGAGGGTTCTTAAGTTCTTTAGAAGAGATGGTCATAATTGGCGTAAAAAGAAGGATGGAAGAAGTGTTGGAGAAGCACATGAAAGGCTTAAGGTGCTATTTCAACGCCTTCAAATCTCAATATTCATTTCTGTATTGCTTCAACTCCTTGGCACATACAATCACCATTCACTTGTTTGTGTGGTTGTCATCATTTTCTCTTAAGTATATGATTATTGATCCCATTCATAGTATTAGGTATTAGATGCATCAATTATAAGGATGAATGCATTAGAATGGTGTCCTACAAGTTGAAAATGGCTGTTGGACAGGTTTAGCGAAACGCGTTTAGTGTTTATCTTAAAGTCCATGGAGTTCTGTGTATTGACAGTTTTACTTGGATGATTAGGTTGGAAACGTTGAGGCTTTAAATTGTTATTATGCTCATGGCGAGCAAAACCAAAATTTTCAGAGGCGCAGCTATTGGATGCTGGACCAGTGAGTATACTCTGTACTGTTATGCAACTATTTGTTTCCTTTTATGATGTGCTGTGATCTTACAGAATATCTCATATTCATGAAAGCTTTTGAGGCAAGTGGAAATGTAAGTTTTATGCAAAACACAGGAAAGCTAATCTAACATTATCCTCAGAATCAAGGCCAATCTAACAACTCTCACTTTTAATGAGCAAGGAATGGATGGTAAAAGTGTTGGGTCATATCTGCTGACATATTACTTTCTTGGCAGGGCATTTGAGCACATCGTGCTTGTCCATTATAGAGACATCACTGAGGTGAGCTGTTAGGACCTATGCAAAAACAACAAATTCTGTAGTATTTCTTGTTTCAACGTTAATATATGACCTTGCTATTTCCATCATGCTTGCTCAACCGATCACTCTCAACCTCTCTATTTTAGTTGCCTATGAGTCCTTTGGTTTGGCATCAAATAATTTCTGGTCAAATGTTGCACAGCCTGTTATGGATAGCAAATTAATGTCACCGTTCACTTATTTGTCTACAGGGAAAACCGTCTCCTGGATCTGCTGCACAGCTATCACCCATATTCTCTTATAGTCCCGGCACTAATACTAGTCAGACTCAAGGATCTACCTCTGCAATTAGTAGTGTAAATGAACCATACCAGAGTTTTTCCAGTCCAGCATCTGTAGATGTTAGCTCTGGATTAGGTATCAAGGACAATGGGGTGGATAGGACAGCAGAGTTTACTAGTTCTGCTAATAATGAGGTTACTCAATTTTTCCGAAGGCTGGAGGAGCAGTTGAGTTTGAATGAGGACAGCGCTGAAGAAATTGACCCATTTGGTGCTGAAGAGGGAGCCATAAATGATACAAAAATTCTGGAATATGTAAATAACATCTCCAAAGAGGATCAATCTAAGAGTTTACTTAATGGATCACTGTATATTGTTGATTATCAATCTTATGGTGGACTTGCTGGAAATCAACTAGAGAGAAACAATCTCGCACCTCTTCAGGATGCAGGTTTGTTTTGTCTTTATTCGGTGCTTGTACTCATTTAAACAAGACATTCTTCTTCTGCTAGTTTATCGAAGCTGCATTATGTCTGGCTGCATTTAATTTTATTTGAATCATTTCATTTGTATCCTTATGTCATGTTTAGTATTGGTAATCGTCTTTTTTTCTATATCTGACATTAGTTTCTTATTCGTTTCATTAGTTTCATTTAATTTTATTCAGTGTCACTGGCTTAAAATTTTGCAAGTCCAATTCTTGAGTGCAATGTTTTGTTTGCTATTGTTCTGGGTTTCAGTTTTATTAATTTCTATGACTTAGCTCAGGTGGTCATAAATGGCTGGGTTGTCTTATATCCATGGTTCAAATCTTACCTGTTGAGAGAGAGGCATACCAGAGATTCCAGAAGAGGTTTTATTTGACAGACAGTTTGTGAGTAAAACTCTCACCATAAAATAAGGGAAAATAAAATTCCCTCACCGATGAAGTCCAATGGATTTGTTTTGGTATGATGGTCAATAAATGGTTGAGAGGAATACTAGAGTCGTGATTGGAAGGTGAATACAATATACATCTTTCTGATTCTGTAATTGTCCCAATGTAAATTCGAGATTGTGGACCTGATACTTGTCTTTCTTACATCACATGTTGTAGTTCTATTAGAATCACAATTGTGTTGAAAAGGGAAAAGAATTTCCAATGTCATCAGATGTTGAGGCTTGATGAGGTTGAGGCACTGAGTTTCATTACTCATCAAGTTGCTATTCGGGATATTTCACACTAACTTGTACGTGGCCTTTGAGAATTAATGGATTAAAAGTGATCTTTTGATCATGGATGGAGAGGTTATTCATCTTCCAAGGTCCATATTTTGTTCAATATGATCCTTTTATTTTAGTTGTGGTCTGACCACCAATTATTCTCTTGTTCTTTGAAAACCTGGAATTTTGGACTTTTGGCAACCAGCTTGCTACCTCCTGAAAACACTTCCTGGAGATTCTTTAGTAATTCCTTGCTAGTGTTACTCCATGCTTGTTCTTGCATTGGTGCTGTAAATGGAAACTACGAGATCTACTAAGTTTTTGTTTAGGTATCTGCCTTCATTTCTTCATTGATGTATAAATAAGATATAATAGGAAAGGAAGCAATAAAGAGCTGCTGATGGCTTTATGGTTTTTAGGTGATAGTGGCGCTTACCAGCAACCATATTCACATTATTATACAGATGGAAGTGAAGAACCCCTTCCCTGGAATGAAGGGATTGAGTCCTATAAGACTTCATCAGGCATTGAGTACCAGGTGAAATATATGGACACTGTAAATGGGCATATAGCTTTCTGTTACCTCTTTGATATCCTCTTATATTATGGTTGTATTGTTTATGGATGGCTGTATTTTTCAACAGGAAAAGACCAAGTCCTCTTTAAGTACAGAACCAGCTCAAGAGCAAGAAAACTCTTATTGGATAAATTTCAATGAACCCAATGTCAGAAACTGTATGATATCTTATTCCCTTAATAGTGATTGACATTTTAATTTTCAGCATCTAATGAACTTGCATCAAGCTTTTGACATTTTTTTCATATTACCAGCTTCTTTGTTGCTGTCTCAAGAAGTTGAAAATTTTGAACTCCCTGCATATTCTTCTGTGATAGAAACACATGAAAACAATTCCAACTTCTATGCAATGCTATATGACCAAGACCATCTTGGAATACCCAATGAAGCAGATTCAAATTTGACAGTTGCACAGCAGCAGAAGTTTACTATCCATGAAATATCCCCAGAATGGGGTTATGCAACTGAGGCTACAAAGGTATGAGTCATCAGATTCCATGAACTGCTATGCTCTTTACAACATTTCTCATTATTCATTCATTGAGATGGCAGTATTATTCCAAGAATGGAACTGTTGTGTAGTTTGAAGAATGTACAAACTCATTAATATGCATGTAAAAAGAGGCTGCTCCTTCAGTGCAACGTGACATACTTCTAATTTGATAGTACAGTTTTCCTTGTTTCTGGATGTGTTCATCCATTTCTTTTGCTTTTATGCTTTCACAGATGCATCCATCTGACACCATGTCATGTGAGATGTGACTAGTTTTATGCTACCTGACAGCCTATTTGCAACCATCCTCATTCTTCACCAGGATAGAAGGAAATGGAGGAAACAATCTCTTATAACTTATTCCTAGTTTATGATCTGGCTAAATTGGTTCCTGAATTCAATGAAGACAGGTTTTAAGAAATTAGAAAAAACATGACTATATATTCCAGGACACTGAGGTGCTTGAATGCAGCATGTACTCCATGATCATGTTGCAAATAAATTATAAAATCAGTGCAGGACCAGAATCATCTTATGCTTGTCTGATGCCAATTCTAAGTGATAGATTGCTGCACTCTCTTTCTAGGCTAAGAGTAATTCAAAATTTCATGGACAGCAATCCCAACCCTGGTTCTGATTGGTACCATTTGAAAAACCAGATAAGACTATTTACTGGAAGTTCAATTGTCCTTCCTAATAACTCGATGTTTTGGTGAACCTTCTTTGAACTACCAATTCGCTTGCAAACTAAACAGCAAGGATCTCATAAACCTTCCTGATGCACCACTGGACTTCTCTTATGCATTGTTTTGAGGAGTTTTTTCTTTTTAGATCTCAATTAAGAAATTCAAGTCCAAATTTTCAAGCCTTGATTCTCAATGCAGGTCATCATTGTTGGATCGTTTCTCTGTGACCCATCGGAGTCTTCATGGATGTGCATGTTCGGTGACATTGAGGTTCCTCTTCAAATCATTCAAGAAGGTGTCATTCGTTGTGAGTGTCCTCCCCGCCATCCCGGAAAGGTCACTCTCTGCATTACTTCTGGCAATCGGGAGTCCTGCAGTGAGATCAGAGGCTTTGAGTACCGAGCTAAGGATAGTAGTTGTGCTCACTGTATCTTATCCCAGACAGAAGCTACTAAGAGTCCAGATGAGCTATTGTTACTTTTCAGATTTGTGCAGATGCTTCTGTCTGATTATTCTTTGCAGAGAGGAGACTCTGTAGAAATGGGAATTCATCTTCTGAGAGAATTGAAGGCTGATGATGATACATGGGGTGATATCATAGAGGCTCTCTTAGTTGGCAGTGGAACTTCATCCATGACAGTCGATTGGCTTCTGCAACAACTTCTGAATGACAAGCTGCAGCAGTGGCTTTCCTCCAAGTCTCAGGAAGGACATGATCAACCTGGGTGTTCATTTTCCAAGAAAGAGCAAGGGATCATTCACATGGTTGCTGGGTTAGGCTTTGAGTGGGCCTTAAGCCCAATTCTCAGTCATGGAGTCAGTATAAATTTCCGTGACATTAATGGGTGGACCGCTCTCCACTGGGCTGCTCATTTTGGAAGGTAACTTAAAACCTGATGTGTTTTCATAGTTTTTTATATATTTATTTTGGCTGTAGAGATTGTTAGTCTTGAAAAAGAAGAAGAGGCTTACAACTTATAGCTCAAGGGAATATCCATGGATACTTTCAACAAAAGGAAAGGGCATCTAGTTATAGACCTGTAACTTCCAGTATATGTTTGGAGCTTTTGAAAAGATTGAGTTGACTAGTTTTGAGACAGCAAGAGATGGAATGGCAGAATTAGCTTCTAACTCGCCAATTTACCAAATGAACTAAAACAGAAAATGATTACAGATGATGTTGTTAGGTTATGACATAGAATGTATTAAATCTCGTACCAAAATTGTTATTAATTGCCTAGTAGTTTTTGAATGGTGATCATTATTTTCTGTGACAGGGAAAAAATGGTTGCTTCCCTTTTAGCTTCTGGTGCGTCAGCTGGGGCTGTGACTGATCCTAGTCCACAAGATCCAATTGGCAAAACCCCAGCATCCATTGCTGCCACCAGTGGGCACATGGGACTTGCAGGTTATCTTTCAGAGGTGGCACTAACTAGCCATCTTTCATCTCTCAGACTGGTGGAAAGTCAGCTTTCTATAGGCTCTGCTGAGGTTCAAGCTGAAAGAACTTTAGATAGCATCTCAAAGGAGAGCTTTGCTGCCACTGAAGATCAGATTTTACTTAACGATACCTTGGCTGCGGCACGGAATGCAGCTCTGGCAGCTGCACGAATACAATCTGCTTTTCGTGCACATTCTTTCAGAAAGCGATTACAGAGAGAAGCTACTAGTTTAGATGAGTATGGTATCTGTGCTGGTGAAATTCAAGGGCTTTCGTCTATGTCAAAGCTGGCCTTTCGTAATAATTCCCATGTCATTAATTCAGCTGCATTATCCATTCAGAAGAAATATCGAGGATGGAAAAGTCGCAGGGATTTTCTAGCACTTAGACAGAAAGTTGTGAAGATACAGGTGCCATATCTTTTCACCACAGATCTAATTTTATCTCTGTTTTTCAATATAGCATGTAATAAAATCATGACCAGTGTGCTTTAGTCAGCATGTAGACAGCTCGTGTATTGATGTATCAAATAGCACAATCAATGAGCCATTGAGTATATAACATACATTCATTTTGATGAGTGCAGCAACCTGGATTGAGCACTTTTTTGGTATTTTGGCAGGCTCATGTGAGAGGCTATCAGATTAGGAGGAACTACAAGATAATATGCTGGGCTGTTGGAATTCTAGATAAGGCAGTATTGCGGTGGAGACGCAGAGGAATCGGTTTGCGAGGTTTCCGGAATGTGATGGAATCGATTGATGAAAGTGAAGATGAAGATATTCTCAAGATTTTCCGCAAACAGAAAGTGGATGGAGCTATTAATGAGGCTGTCTCACGTGTGCTATCAATGGTTAAGTCTCCAGATGCACGTCAGCAATATCATCGGACGCTGAAACAATACCGCCAAGCTAAGGTAAATAGATCAGAAAACTGTGTTTACACTTTACATGGAATTTGAATGTCCATGATTTCTAATGCAAATGGTTAATGTGTTTTTTAAGCCTTTTAGATCTAAGCATCAGTTGATTGTGCAATTGGTGGGATTTTTTTGAACAAGCAATTTGATAGAATTAACAAGAAACAATTATGTAATTTTGTTCTTTTTCATGCGTGTTCTTGAAAGATGATGAATCCCATATCATGTTGTTTGATAATGTTATTTTTAGCCTAATTACACTGTTGAAAATATAAAGTCAGGTATGAAGGGGTGGATAAATTGTGAGTTTCTGCCATTTTATCTTGAATCAACCGTAAAATTTTAACAAGATAATCGTTCCTACTATTATTTCACCATGATTATCCCAAGAGAGTTGCCGTTTGATTTTAGTGTTTCTGTGGTGGACAGATGTTGATTTCTTTTGGCCTAACTTGTGAATTCTTCAACCATTCTTGCAGGCGGAACTTGGTGGCACCAGTGAACCAGCAGTATCTACTTCTCTGGCTGATGACTGAGATGGAAAATGATCTTGTACCATTTCAAGTAGAAGCAACTTCTGATGTACAGTACTTACCGATGTTCACTCTAGTTGACTGATCTGAAGTTTGGATTGGAGGGTTCTGGATTCAACCGTGTATAATGGCTTTTGCATTCACAATATTCTTTAGAATGATTAGCGCGTTATCCCATGTTGATTGGTTAGATGCTGCTTGCAAGTTCTGTAAATGGTCTCTGGTGAGTTTGATGTAGTTTCTGTTTTCTCTTGGAAACCAACATAAATTCTTCAATATGTGAAGTCATAAATCCAACCCTGTTATATATGCATGACCGTCTTGATAGTCCTGATATCGAGTCCTTTGGGGCGCTTGAGAGGGGTAAATTATTTCCCTGCTGGTTGTTATAATGAAAAATTAAATATTGAAGTATCAATGGGAAATATTGAAAAATCAATTATTAAGCAACCACCATATTTCGAAGCAGTTTCACTCTTCCTGCAGTGGACTTGCCTCATCTCTGCCTGAACTGATCTTGTGGCATATTGGGATTAAACTTTTTGGTTCTTTGTTAAGCACTTACAAAGTACAGCCTGATGAATGATGGCAAACAATGGTTACCACAAGAGGTATGGACTTGACTCAAGATATAGAAAGATTTTTAGGTTCAAGCCTTATCATTGCATAGAGATGACACTGGATGATTGTCCTGCGTGGGTTACTTTTTTTTTCAACATAAAAAAATTATCTTGGTGGTGTAAATATTTTTTTTATAATAGAGAAAAATAAATTATGTAAACATTAATATGATATGATTAGTTGTTTTAGTGGGTCTAAAGGCTATCTAGATAAATGATAAAAACAAAGTTTGATTCAAAATATATATTTAATATAAGATTTTTTTAATAAACATTAAGACGACAACATATTTAATCGACTTGAGTTAAAACTGCCAAGCCGTATATTAAGTCATGAGATCATAATAAAATCATAAAAAGCAAATTAAAATAAATTATGAGGCTTAATTTCTAATAAATTCAATGTTGAAGGATAAAATTATAAAAAATCAATTAAAAAATTACTCAAGTTTACCTGAATTAACTTGCCAAACTTGAGATCCAAATCATGACAAAGAGATAATCTAATAGAAAACAAATTGAAACCAATTATAAAACTTAATTTTCATTCAACTTAGTGTTGAAATATAAAATTGAAAAAACAATATATTAAAAGAGACATAAAAAACAACCCGAGTCAATTAAGGTTAACCCGCCAAACCTAATACCCGAGGCATGAAATGAAGATAATCTCATAGAAAGCAAATCGAAATAAATCACAAAGTCTAATTTTTTATTATCCCCATGTTAAAAGATGAAATTAAGAAAAAAAATCAAAAAAAAAAAACTCAAGTCAGCCGAGTTAACCCACAATCTGGATCATGAGTTTAGGACAACCTCACAAGAAATAAATTGAAAATAATATGTAAGTCAATCTCTGATAAACTTAATATTAAAAGATGTAATTAATATATATATATATATATATATATATATATATATATATATTCTCGTTTTACTATCGTGAACTATAACCCAAGTAATTGGACGACACCTAAATATTTTACTAGAAAAAATAATGTTGATCCATAGTTTTCAGGTTTGTTTTTTTTTGATAGTTTGTATTAGACTGGTATCTGCTATACGCTATAGATTCACATTATTTTTTCTAGTAAAATATTTAGGTGTCGTCCAATTACTTGGGTTATAGTTCACGATAGTAAAACGAGAATATATATATATATTCATTACAATTGTGGGGCTTAAAGGTCTGGTGAAAGATATGTACCAGAACCTAGTTCCCTCGTGAGTCAGAGTCTCAAAGGTAACTCTGGACATCTTGCTAACTAGGCAACTGAGATGGAAGAATTCACCATATTGAGGATCTTAGTCATTGTTAAAAGAAAAAAAAAATCTTCCCTTTATGTACGTAAAATGAAGAATTGATGTTGTTGGAGCTTCACTAGTAGAAATGCAAGCAAAAGGAACTCCGATGTGTCTGCGTCGCCTGAAATTGGTGGCCTAAGTGCAAAATGCAATAAACAGCGCACTATGGATGGTTGTCATTTTGAGATATTACAAGGCCACGTGGCTTCTTCTCAAACATGATAAGCTTCCAGTTAGAGGGTTCGACTAGATTTATTTCATCATCTGGCTTGTTTTGTCATTTCTCCTCCCATCCATATCATATTCATAGCCTAGCCTAATTAGCCATGGAAGAATCAGCCAAGAAACTGGAGCTCATTGATCAAGCAATCAAGAAGCTCTTAGCAGAGAAAAGAAACAAAGAAACCTCTTGTGATGATGGTCTCCTCCCGGATGATAGTGAACAGCTTCTCTCCAAGTTACTTTCTGAGGTAAAAACATCTCTCTAGAGGAGTTTTGAAATCATTTCTTGTGTCTGATTTGACTTTCTAGAAATAATATCTTTCATTTTGCGTATTGGTATATTTGAACACGGGAAAAAATATATGTAGATTGATTAGCTTTTGTTGTATAATCTGTTCATATTATGTCTCGTTGTCTTGGTTTGAATGTAAGATTAGAATTAACTTAGCTAGTCCCGCATGTATTAACAGTTGGAATCACTAGAAGGGGATGATGCCAAACTTGTGCAATCTGAGTTATCATCTGCAACGGAGGATGTAAATTCTCCTGCAATCGGTGAAGCGGTGTCAAAACATGGGGAAGAAGGTCCTGCGTATGGTGGCAGCAGGGAGAATGCTGCAGCTGAAGAGATAGTGAAAGAGCTTAGAAAAGTGAAGAGGCAGAATTTTGTTACTCATTGCCTTCTTTCAGCGATGATTGTCCTCACTGTTGCCTGGCAGGTATCTGAGGTGTCCCTCATTTTGAAAGTAAAAGATGGGATGAGACACCCGTTTAAATCCTTTGGAAGCATGTTAAGTGGGATGCTGAAAGATCCCAGAGCCAATGACCAAGATTCAGAAAAACAGCAGTCAGAAGAGGTTCCTGTCAACGTTCCTCCTCTTTAAATTCTGGAGCTTCCGCATATCGATTTAGGTTCTAATGGTGAAAAGCACTCGTAACATCTCGAGTGCATTTGAAAGCGAACCCAGGAAGGGTAATTTATCATGCTCTTCCCTGGTATATGATCTGTAATGATTCATCACTAAGGTGAAGGGCCAGAACTCTGCCTATCCGATGCATTATTGTAATTGCATGTTCAGATTTTCTAGAAACCAAATGTTAACAGTCTTCATGGCATCCAGGTATAAGCAAAGGCTTTTACAGGGAGAGGAGATTATGTTGGCTTGTCTAGATGGGTTGAGATTTTGGAAAGCAAAACGTAAAACATGACTTCTCATCGCGTCTAAAATGTGAGCAAGGCCTGCTTCTTTTTGAGTGAGCTGCTGCTGTACTGCAATCAAGATGCATTTGAGAGTGACTGCAAAACGAAATCATTAAATAATCAACATCGAGGGTTTCAAGCTAACCGAGCCCATGTGTTCCCTTTTTGTAAAGAAACAGTTGAAAGAACTGCGGATACCACAAAACATCAGTTGCTGAACCTATTCTTCCAAATGAACGTTGAAAATTGATGTTTCATGAATTAAGGATATTGGCCGCTGTGGAATAGAAAATTAATGGCTATGGCCATCGTTAGGCAACAATAAATGACTATGGCCATCGTACATAGCGGTTCACCTGGACTGCTATGTACGTTCAATATCCAGAAATGCTAATACAATATCACATTTCTGACCGTGAGGCCAGATTTCTATGTTTTGGTGTGCAGGGGGAGCGGAGCGCCAGAGATTTTTTTGGATACTGAACAAGCCACAGACAGCATTAG
>Ga0325400_1006047_pt1 | contig 11477 bp, 9 predicted proteins | sample PopdelMetagenome_2_FD_205662 | JGI IMG/M metagenome (GOLD analysis project Ga0325400, IMG submission 205662) | Populus deltoides microbial communities from Bellville, Georgia, United States - Xylem-PdKOR-R1 | ecosystem: Host-associated > Plants > Phyllosphere > Stem > Wood/Secondary xylem...
GGTTTGGGTGAACAGATATTTTATAAGGGAGTTTAGCTTTTATTAATTCAATTATCTTTTGGATTTATAAATAAATAAAGATTTTTTTTAAATAAAACGAGATTAATATCAGTTGAGCTAAATTTATTATATTATGTTTTTATTTTTCTTTTCTATTTTTCTTTTACCACGAGATTTAATTAATTCAAATTTATTTTTTCAAAACTCATTTTTATTTATCTTTGTTATATTTAAACTCTATTAATCAATCTTTCACACCATTAGGAAAGAACTAGAATGGAGGGGTGCCTATGACCAAGCATAAAGAAGTATAGGGACTCTCCTGCCCTGTTATGAAGTATAGGGACCAAACGTCCAACCTAGAGGGACCAGGTCTGTAGTTTACCCGAACCCATTGCTGGCAGCCTTGCAGCACTATTCCCCAGTAGCACAACAAACCCCTCCCAGTCCCAGGTATTGATGGCAAACAGCAAATACGAGTATGTCAAGTCTTTCGAGGTTGAAGACGAGATCATGTTCCCTAATCTCATCGTTGTCCGAATTGGAGACCGCCATTTTCAAAGGTAAAACAGAACAGAACCCCATTTACAGTTCTTGGGAATATTACTTATTAGTAGTACTTTGAATCTTGTTGTAGATTCAGTGAAGTTCACGAATTCGAGAAGCCAAACGATGAGAAAGCTTTGAAATTGATGAGCTTATGTGCTACTTTGGTTTTACAAGAATACCCTGATATTGTCTTCTCTTTTGGCTTCAATGATGAATATAGGTGGTGCTCTTCTTCATTCTCTTTTTTTTTTTCAATTAATCCTTTTCTTCTTTTTTGCTAATATATTGTTGGGGTGCAGTTTTGTATTCAAGCAGACGACTAAGTTCTACCAGAGACGAGCCAGGTTCTTTAATGTTTTATTACATGTTGTTCTTTATATTTATTGTTGTTGAGGTATTTATTTATCAACTGTGTGTGCAGCAAAGTTGTTTCCATCATCGTGTCTTTCTTCACTTCCGTGTATGTCACAAAATGGAAAGAATTCTTCCCTGAGAAAGAATTGAAATACCCTCCTTCATTTCATGCCAGGCCGATTGTCTGTGCATCCCTTGAGGTTCTACAAGAATATCTTGCGTGGAGACAACAGCATTGTAAGTATCGACACGAAATAGGATGCAAATGCTCGTAGTTTGCTGCAGCTTGTAGATGCCAATTTTTTGAATTTGTGGAAACTTTTGAGAAGCAGAAGGGCCAGGTGTTTGAAGTCCATGGATTATAAAATAGCATATGTATTTCTTGGTTTTGCAGGCCATATTACCAACCAGTATAACACTTGTCTTTGGGAGCTTGTTAAAAGTGGCAAGACTGAAAAGGAAGCGCTTGAAATTTTGAAGGTGCTTATTTCTTCTTCCCCTTCTTCTGGAATCTGTATTTGTGTTGGCATTCATGTGTTTATATTTTCTTTGTTTTGTGAAAACTCTTATATTCAATTGTAAATATATTAAAATTGAGCTGTTCCATCCTGTTTTCCATGTATGTTGTTTATTCTATTTTCTCTCTGTACAAATTTCATTTTTTGTTTTGTAAATTGTGCACTTTTTTGTGCTTTTGAGCCTTCACTTGTATTCCTACGTGTTTTTACAGGGTACTCAGAAACAAGAGCGAAATGAGCTTCTCTTTCAACATTTTGGTATCAACTACAGAACTCTTCCTCAGATGTTTCGTCAGGGTTCTTGTGTTCTCAGGACAGAGGTTATTCCCATTCTATTTTATCATAGTTATCTTCCCAGTTCTGGTAATTCTAGGATATATGTTGAAGAATACATGCAAATTTCTGTGCTTCTTCAGTACAATTTGTAACAGTTGTTTTCATAAACTATGAATTTAATATATTGCTAGTCTCTGCTAAATTTGTAAATGCCTTTGGACTATTGTAATGTATTGTGCTCCTTATGTTACCCTGATTATATATTGAAGTTTTAAAGTTAATACTTTTGCTGGGAGCAATTTTTCACTTACAATAAGTGTATACTTCCTCTCTCACTTACAATGGTTATCATGATGGATCCATAGAGAGTATACTCTCAAATTAAATAATCCCACCTTTTGCTGGTTGCAGGTAGAAGATATTGTGAAGTACAGTGAGAATGGAACTCCTATTAAAAGAATGAGGAGGGATAAAACAACAGTCCATTCAAAGAATATTGCTGGGAGAAGTTTTTGGAATGAGCACCAAAGTCTTCTTAAAGAGCTGGGTGGTTTTACTAAGGATGTTGGCAAAATTAACTCAGATTACATTAGGTCTTTCCTTTTTGAAAGCAAATTGATGGCATCCACTTGGATTGTCATTAGAATTGATGGATGCCATTTTCACAGGTAAAGTGACTGTGTGCTTGGTAATATTGTTACCACTTTTTCCATGTAACAATTTCTTTTTATCTGAATGAACAATGAGTCTCAGTTTTTTATACATGACTGCTCCTGTGTTTTTGTATTGTTTTTTTGGAATTCAAAGAATGTCTTCCTGTATACAATTATATGTGCTTAGAAGTTGAGAATCCCTTGATTAGGCATATATGATGGATTATTTTAGGTATTGACAGTCTAAGACTTGACAAAACTCAAAAGTATCCTTTAACCTTGCCCTGGATTCTCTCCTTTTTTTTTCCCATGGCCGTGCCTCTTAAATATCTAATTTAATATATTATCTCTGTGGATTAGTGGATGACTGAAAACTTGTGATATCACCATGAAATTAACAAAAAAATCTTTACAATAGTGGTATGATTACTATTCTAATCAGCAGGAATTGACTTTTAACTTCAATTACATGTTATCAAGTCTCTGATGCATGAAACTTTGTTTGTTGTCTACACTGCTGTGATGCCGCAATGGAATTAAGAGTTAAGTTATATTGTTTATGGTAGATTTTCTGAAGTTCATGACTTTGAGAAGCCAAATGATGAGCAAGCTCTGAACCTTATGAATTCATGTGCAGTGGCTGTTCTACAAGAATTTGCAGATGTTGTTTTTTCTTATGGTGTCAGTGATGAGTACAGGTACTGAGTTTGTTTTCTTTTTTTTTTTTTTGATATCTTAACACTGTGCTTGTATCTGTTTATGTGATAATATCTTGTGTACAACTTCCAGCTTTGTGTTGAAGAAGGATTCTCAGTTTTGCCAAAGGAAAGCAAGGTACACTTTAGGCATTTTCTAAGCTGACATTCAAGTAGGATTGGAGGAAAAGCAGAACTGTGTCTCAGTTGTTAAACATAGTGCACCTCTCAGGATTTTATATTTTGTTTGCTGAGGTGCCCATGTTCCTGAAAAGATCCTTCTAATCATCAAAATATGTTGATTTCAATGCTTGTACTGCAGTGGTCTAATTGTGGTCTGGCAATATGAATAGCCAATGAAATTTAGATGGAATCCCCTTTATGGGAAGTTCTGTGTCCTTACCAAATTTGTGGTTGTCATTCTTCTCCATTTTCACCCAACTGTCTGCTGCACTCATAGACTCAAGGAAAAAGCTCTCATTGGCAAGCATGCTTGTGGCTGATGTGCCCCAATATTTTTCATCGACTCCTGGTAAAAGATTAATGTAGACAAGGACTTCTAAATAAGGCCCCCGTATGTCAGAATGGATCAAATAAAAAATAATTGAATCTTCCTATTGACAAAAGTTGTTTTTTATAGAGCTTTTTCAGCAGAATATTGTTTTTATGACTTGTGATTGAGAGATTCAAAATCATTTTGGTATTTTCAGGAAGCTATAGAAGTTTTTGGTTTCACTCCAACTTAATTGACTTTGGGAAGAAGTGGTTCTCTAGCGAATCTTTCTAATGTCAGTCTCTTTTCATCTGAAATGGGGCAGTCAGGCTTAGAAATCATTCCGGCTAAATGTGTCATTTCAGTCCATTTATCCTTTATACTGCTTGCAAACAATTAGTTTGCTACTGGTTTTCTTGAATTTTTTGTACTGATATATCATTGGAATTCATTCTAAAAATCACATGCAGCAACATCGTGTCTATTATGGTATCATTCTTCACTTCAATGTATGTGATGAATTGGAAAGCATTCTTCCCCCAGAAAGAGTTGAAATATTGTCCGGCTTTTGATGGAAGGGCTGTATGCTATCCATCAACTGAGATTCTACGAGATTACCTGGCATGGAGACAAGTTGATTGTGAGTAGTCTTAACTGATTTTACTGCTTTGCCTAAGTGTTTCTAAAATTCTATGGCTTTTGAATCTATATAAGCACACTGATGCTGGTTTTACCAACACTGCATTGAGGCTTGAGTTTCATGTTGGCTGACACTAGAATTTGCTATTGTAACATGATTATAAAACCCTGTGTTGATGGTTACAATCTTCTCAATTCTCCGGGTTTGCACTTTGCAGGCCACATAAACAACCAGTACAATACTTGTTTCTGGATGCTTGTTAAGTCTGGAAAAAGCAAAAGTGAAGCTCAACGTACTTTGAAGGTGCTATTCTCCACCCTCTTTCTCTGTGATGCTTTTAAATATACTCATTGTATTTGCTTTTCTATACTTGTAAATAGTAACTTAGGAGTTGAGATTCATGACGTGATTTTGATGTTCCTCTCATAATTATGTTTCTCAATTCTTTTATTATGCAGGGAACTCAAGCACAAGAGAAAAAAGAAATGCTTGCTTGTTTTGGTATTGATGACTACAATGCATTACCAGTCATGTTTCGGCAGGGTTCTTCTGTTTTCCGGGTACATATCTTTTGTTCTTCCACAGAAATTCCCGGTACAGCATTTCTGAACATTAGCTATCCAAAAACAAAAACAAAAAAAAAAACACTAAATGACATGAATATCTCTTGCATGATTGGGAAGCATTTAGGAGCAGAAAAATACTGGTTGATTATGCCAGTTGCATGAATTTCTTGTTTCAGTCTGGCCTTGAAGAGTAATTGATGGGGATCCTTATGATTATTTTTTAGGATGAATTTAGAAAAAAAATTATGGTTTGACTTCAATATTTTAGTTTCCTTATATGTTTCCTATTTTTATCAAGACTTATTTTATTGGTGTCTATTAATAAGCATCATTGGCAGACATTCAACTTTATCATATTATTATTGACTAAAATAAAAACTGAGTTTTCTCCAAGATTAAATGTGTCTCTCTTATTTTGGTGCCTTCAAGATCGAGTTTGTCTCTCTTGGTTTGGTGATCTTATTCTTTGGTTCAACATCAGTAGCCTTTGTCCAAGTTAGTGGCCCCTTAAGAAGCACCAGCCCACATTTCCAGCCAGATCCTTGTTGCCATCAAATGCTACCATTTCACCACTGTGAAATGACATGGCAGAATAACTGTACTTTTATATTTTCATCCCTATCTCTGGTTAAATATCCTTTAAACTGTTGATTTTGGGATTGGGGCATGGGATGTAAGCTAACTGATTGAGTGAACAATGAGGTTCGCTTTATGCATGGAAGCATATGAAATCATGATCTGAGGTTTAACTTAAATATGGATCATACAACATCATTTGTTTACTCCACCTTCCAACGTGCACAGAATCATATTCTGCAGCCAATTGCTTTGAGTATAGTGATTGTATTTATATCATTGTGTTCTTATATGTGTTCAGCCTTCCTGCAGTTTATTTAGTAGTATTCTGGTTATGCTTTTTTTTTTTTGTGTGCGCGCGCATGAACTTGTGTGAGAGTGAGTTTGTGGGAAGCTGAGAAGGTTTAAATATTGGTGACAAACATTACCTAACAGTTGAAGAATGAACTCTACTTTCCATATGTTTTAAATTTTTCTTGTATTCAAAATTTAACCACTATAATTTTGAAAAGATTGTGGTGTTTTAGTCCTTTACTTGTATGAATGATGAGGATGATTCATTACAACTCTTGGAGTGACAGCCGTGAGACATCAAAGGATAAAATGTTTTTGATGAGTGTGGTCATGGATGGACCTTCATTGGACCTCATGGTTTCTTTTTAGGAGATTTAATGGAAGAAGATTGAACTGTTTCCAACCACATTTCAAGCTTAGGAAAACATGAATATTAATCATTATTCCTCTTTGTACTCGTATCCGACTAGTCCTGAATTCGAGATTTGTTTTGTATGCAGGATGGCATGGCCCCGAATGAAAACGGAGCAGCCGGTGAAAAACCTTGTTACAAAGTAATTGTAGAACATTGTAATATAATTGAGCAGAGCTTTTGGGAAGAACACCCAGGCATCCTTGGATAGGAGCATTAGACACCGAGTGATAATGAACTCTCTATTTGTGCGACTTTGAAAGCTCCAGAATTCATTATTCATGTCTTCATGAAATTGCTGTCCATGTATCAGCAGTAGGTTCTGGAACTCTTACATTGCTGACTTGAAATATTATCATTTTGTGTCTACAGCAACGAGAGAGAGGACTCAGGTAAAGCTAAAAGTGATCTGCGAAGCTGCCTGTGGAAATTTTCGGTTTCGTTATCCGTACACGAGTTTTCTAAGAGCATAATTTTGCTGATAATGTTATAAGTTCTACATAAACCAAGATCTCCAGTATGAGTTACATGCACCCTTGAAATGATTTTGTTTGTGTATCCCTTTCACTTTCTGTCTTTTTTGACTGCCCTGTCTTTGGTTTTGCCCCCTGCTTTTCTTTAGGAAATTCACTATAAGATGCAGGCAGCCACAGCACATTAGTTTGTACAGGTAGGGGCTTGAGCCCAAATCTTTTTCAATGTAAAAAAAAAAAATTGATAAGACAATAAAAGCATTTCTTAAAAAACCGAGATTTGGGTAATTGACTCTAAGCTAAGCTAATATATCCGTACATGCCAATGGATCGCCTGGGCTCTCGATTCGCAGCTCTACATTTCATGAAAGTGAAATGAGAAAGGCTGTGGTACCGTACACCCGCAGCAGCAGCCGCCGGCGGCGGCGGCGGGGATCACTTGAATATACTTAAAACATAGTTTAAAATTCAGATCTCAAGTTAAATCATAGTTTTGCAACCGACATTATCATACTGGCCATAACTGGTAAATGGGGTTTAGATTTTGATCATTGACATGCATCTGCCAGTGGATGTTGTTGTCACCTGCAATCCGAAAGAATCCATCATTCTGAGCAGAGACGAGCTTTTAAAATTATTTTGTTAGCATCAAATTAAATATTTTTTAGAAGTTTTGGATGGTTTTAATATAATGATATTAAAAATAAAATAAAAAATATTTTTACTTAAAAAATGTTTTAAAAAAACATCTTGTATCACTAAATTCATTTCGGTGATTTGCAACATAAATAGAGGATGGAAATGAAAACACTTAATAGTTCAAGGATTAAAATTTTAAAAAATTAAACTATAGCTCATCAATGCCAATCACATGAGTCGCATTTCAGAGTTTTGTAAGCATTAGCCCAACACATGTACAAGATACCAAATTACCTACTGTTGATGAGACTGAAAATCTGTTCAATGTTCTTCCTAACTCTTTTTAAGAAATACGTTATGTGTTTGGTTGCTATATTTTCTATTTTAAAAAAAATATAAATTCATTTTAAATTAATTATCTGTAAAATAAATTTATCTATTCTTTATTTTTTTTCATTATAGGACAATAATTAAATACAACCTATAGATTAATTAAGAATTAACAACTACTAGATTCGTTTTTTTTTTCTTTTTTAATAATTGTTTTAGGTTTCAGTGACAACATTTTTGGCTGAAACAAAAGAGACAATGGCAAGTAGCTAGACAACCACGATGCACTGAGTCATGGGCAGTGAAGCATTTTCAATTACAAAGAAGAAAAATGGATTGAAGGATGGTTAAAAGAAAAGAAAAAGGGTTCCAAAATGGGAAATTCAGAGTTGCTTTCTGTCTTTCTCTGGGAGGATGTCCAAGAATGTGTTAATAATTGCTTTTGAAAATAATTTTTACTCGGAAATGCAACAAAATAATATATTAAAATATCTTTGTAGAGGCTGTTTAAGAATGTGATAGTAGTTGCTTTTCAAAATACTTCATTAAAAAATATATTAAAATAATATTTTTTTATTTTTTAAAAATTATTTTTTATATCAGCACATCAAAATGATATTAAAATACCAAAAAATTATTGATTTCAAGTAAAAAAATTTAAAAAATCAAAATTTTTTAAAAACATTTTTAAAACATAAAAATAAACAAGTTATTAAACTCGTAAATGTTGCTCTCATCCTCTCAGGAACAAAGAAACACTCGAGCCAGTGCTTGAATTCTCTCTGTAGAAAGTCGCTTGGGATTCACTCTATCTACGAATCAAATTCAAAGTTGGTCTACATCACCAAGGAGTTCATGTTAAGAAAAATCAAGAAAAAGAAGGGGAAAAAAAAAGATCAGGAGAGTGAAGCCTTGCTAGAAGTATTGGTGGCTTGATCTGCAAGAGAGGCAAGTCAGAGATGAGCGAGCCCACCTCTAAGAGAGTAATCAAAATCAATCAAGGGAATATATAACGACAAAAATGTTGGTTTGTGGGACTCTTTCTAATGCACAAATTGGAAGAGTGTGTGTGTATAATATTGTATAGGTTGGGTTGCCTAGTTTAACTAGCCACCCACTGCAACACATATTTATTCAACCAATTATTGTCGAGAAAACTCGAGATTCAAATCCTAACCTAAATAATGTTTTTAATTGAACTGAAATAAATATTAATCCGATAAAATTTAGTTGGCTTGATTAAGTTTTTAGTGGTGGGTTAAACCTGGTTGAGTTAGTATTAAATAATTTTTTTTTAAAATAAAATAATATTATTTTAATAAGAAAAACAAGTCTATGGTAACCAAATGATTCATGTGTTGAGCCGATAACCCGTGAATTGACCTAATAATCTAGACTTAGGCTATTTTCCAGGTTAATTCCCTGACGAGTATGACAACTATGCTGCAACCCACTCCATAGAGTTTAATACTAGTCTCACTCTCACACATGCGCACAGCACCAAAGTTGGGTGGATCTAAACATATTCCATACACGAATCATTCTAGCTTGTAAGACAACCTACAGCAACCCAATATAATATAACAACTTGGTATATTTTTCATGCCAATTCTTTATTTCCACATCTAATCCTGGCACAGCTCTTGAATGCATGCATGCCCCTTTCAGATTTCGTGTTTGATTTTGTTGTGTAAATAGAACATGAGAGATCGTAAGGAAAGATTTGTAGTTCTTCCCTTCTCCATCGGCTGTGCTTCTCAGTCTAGTGTTGCGGTGGCCACCGCTGAACCCTGCAAGAAACCAAAACATGAGACCAAATCATCACATGCAACAAGTAATCTCACCTCCCTCCTCCTCCCTCTCCGTTAAAAGTCTCTTAACAATTCTTTTTTTTTCTTTTCTTTGACTCTAGGAAGACGGGAAGGGGAAGAAAGCTCTTGTCAAGAAAAGACGAAGAGTAATACATTCAGTTCCCTGGCTCTTCCAAAGCCTAACATGTCCAGTGGCATGCACAAACTCGTTAGGGGCATTAAAAGCCTGTCCCAAATATTTGGTAAGTGATTGCTTCTTCTTCTTCTTCTTCCTGTCCAAATAATGCAATAGATTAACACAGTAGCATATATACAGATTAATGGTCACATATGTTAGAAATTGAAACTGAGTTTTTTGAACAAGAACCAACTTTAACCTTCGACCCAAACCTGCCGCAGTGTCTTTACTCTGCTTTGCTCTTCTCTCCCTACTTCTTTTTTTTCTTCGACCAACATCAAATTGACTTAATTTAGTAAAATATTCAAATCCCAGGTCTTAACTAATGCTGTGTAACATGCCTTTTGGTTCGTTCATGTCATCCTGGTTAATTATCTCAGCTTTTTTCGAAGTTTCTTGGCATTAATTCTCTTATGTGAAATGTCTCCCTCACGTTTCTACCCCACCTTTGGTTCATGCATGATGCAGTGTACAAAGAAGATGATGACGACAGAATGGAAAGAGAGATGGAGATCGGATATCCGACTGATGTGAAGCATTTAACACACATTGGGTTGGATGGTTCCACTACTACAACGACAACGACAAATCCTATTAAGGGCTGGGAAAGTCTGAAACCTCCAGAAATAATTTCATTCCCTTCTATTTCTTTAAGGCACTTAGAGCTTGCTATGGCTGCACAGGCTCATGGACCTCTTGTTGAGGTCGATCATTCCAGGCTCTCTTGAATGATGGGAATTCATTAACTTCCATGCCCTCATCGTGTTTCTTTAGCACCTGATGAATGGGAGATGAAGAGGACTGATCAATGTTTTTGATGGAGGCCCTCCCTGGTTGCTTGATGTGATCATGATGATATGTGTATAGAACTTGCAATGTTTTTTCGGATGGAGATTGTGTTGGAAAATTATTATTATTATTATTATTATTATTTTGTAAATTTGTAAATCTTTGCTAAATGAAAAACTATTTGCATAAAATATGACCACATAAAAATAAACATGCTTAAAGTTTTAAAGAATTAAATATTAAAAAAATACATGCAACATAACAATTATTCAATTAAATAAATATTTGAAAAACATTATCTTAATAAGAATTTATGAGACTTATTGAAGACAATAAAAGAGAAATGAGAAACTTAAACGCTATTGCCAAGAATTGAATCTTTTATCCTCAAAGTATAATTTCCCGTCACTTGATGGGTCCAAATGTAATTATTTAATTTAATAAATCTTTAGTTTATATTGAGTTTTTTCGATTTAGTTTAATTTTTTTAATTTTGGTTTCTGAAATCCTGATTTTTTTTAAAAAAAATTTAATCAAAATTATCCAAAAAATTCATAAGCTATTTAAGTTTATTAATTTTGGGTTAATTTTTATGAATATACCAAAAATCCGATTAATTTACTCATCATTAATAAATTCTATTGGGATGTAATAATGGATAAAAAGAAGGAAAAAAAAACAAAAGAGTATAATAAAAAGCACAAACATCCAGGCCCACGAAGCCTTAAGCCCAGACCAACAACTTCACTCCGTAAGCCCATGGGAAAACTACTCTTAAAAGCGAGGGTTTTTTTCCCTCTCTCGCCAGGTAGAAGAGGCAAAGGGGAAGAACAGAGAAGCAAAAGCAACCGCTTCATTCTTTCCTTCCTTCATCAATTCACCGGCGACTCCATGGCTAATCTTACCCCCAGTTTGTTCTCTTTCTCACTCTTTTCTATGTATCTTCATGGAAGGTTACGATCTGTAGTTAATCTTTTCGTTTTGGTGCAGCAATGGCACGGTCTTTCCTTCAGGTTGCAGCCACGGAGGAGGTTGCTCTTCCTCTCCGTGTTGTTCAGATGGAAGGACTGGTACTTTGTCATTTTCTTATAATTTAACAACAAGAACAACAACAACAACAACAATAATTGTTTAAATTAATAAAATTAGTTTACAGGTTGTTTTGAAGATAATCAAACACTGCAAGGAGTTTTCGCCGTCTTTAGTGACTGGGCAGCTCCTAGGGTTGGAT
>Ga0325400_1006050_pt1 | contig 11476 bp, 8 predicted proteins | sample PopdelMetagenome_2_FD_205662 | JGI IMG/M metagenome (GOLD analysis project Ga0325400, IMG submission 205662) | Populus deltoides microbial communities from Bellville, Georgia, United States - Xylem-PdKOR-R1 | ecosystem: Host-associated > Plants > Phyllosphere > Stem > Wood/Secondary xylem...
TCAAGTAGATAACTAGGATATTCCAGATCATTTGTAAAAGAAAGTCGCAACAAAGCTAGCAAATGGTTGTATATATGGAAATATAGTATGATGGATAGATATGGCCTAAGAAGTTCAGGCTAGGAGATTGAGTTTTAAGCGGGACTGGTGTGACCCCTCCAATCTTTCCTGGGAACTTGCTTAGTGGAAGGATTATCCATACGGTACTATTTTCGTATATATAGTAGTTTGTAATGAAATGGTTGAAGACTAACAGTATGACAGGACGAGGGAACAGTTGGGTTCCGTATGTTCAAGGATCTGATGAAGTGGTGATTTCTCCATAGAAGTTAGATTCGGTGATTGTGATTTCTCAAAGGGAGAATTGATAAAGACTCTAATAATGGAAGAGAAATACAGCAAGGGGATAAAGATTGGCACCCTAATTTGACTTGGACAGGTGTTGTGACAGGATGAGCTGCTGTCAAACATAAGCAAGGACTATGGAGAAATCTGGAGAACAGAAATTGCAAGAGGGCATATGAAGATTGTGCAGGAGTACCCGTAGGATCCAATGAGGTACTAAAATGAGACAACAGGTGCAAGGAGAAGAAGAGTTCCCAAATGAAGCTCAGAGAAGAGACTGTGTAAAGGTTGTACAACAGGAAGTCTCTTATGCTCTTGATGAAGACAACAAGCGAAGACCTTTCCAATGCATGTAAGGATGGAAAGAGAGTTGTTGTAGAGGCACCTAATTGAGGGGGTGCAAACGCCTGTGATAAAAAGCGACCATCTATAATGAAAGGCAAAGACACCAAAGAGAGTTGGTGTAGGTGAAGCTGTCAAGTAGAAAGGCACAGAAGCTCCAAATATAGAAATTGAGGTGGAGGATTGCAAGGATTGTACCGCAACTTTCTCTTTCTATGTAATCAGTGGCAGTAATCTCTCCCATAGTCCACATGGTGGTAGAGAATTTTGGAGCCACTTTGAAGCATCCCAGCTGAAGGAGGATGAGACCGCCTTATGACAACAGGCGAAGACACCTTAGATAGAAGGTGTGTGAGGGCCATGATAGGAGCCCCAGTTCAGACCGCCCCATGACAACAGGCGAAGACACCTTAGAGAAGGTATGTAGGCCACGATATGAGCCCAGTTCAGAACGCCCTAGAGCCAATGTGATGGTTGGATATAAGTGGACGTGTGTCTGGATAGCCAATGAAGTGGCTATGATGAGTATCAAGACATATATGGATCAACCTTTAATGGGCTACCCCCATAGTTAAAGATGGAAGAGCTACATGGACTCTTAGGACTAAGAGCGAGAGACTCATGAAGAAGTAAGGCATGATTCCTAGGGTGGAACAGAGGGCAGACGCAACTCCTGGATGAGTAGACTCTTGAAAGAGTGGTGAGCTCGTGATCATATTGAGATACTCAGATAATGACTGTCGCACTTGGAAATAGAAATTTTTGTTTGAAGGGGTGTTGTAAGCCTTGATGTGAGGCTTGAAAAATTCATTCCGGGCCGAGCATGGTTGATACGTTCGAAGGGGAATGTTGTGTCCCAGAGACAAGCGTTAACACTCTTCAGACGTGAAGTGGCAGACCATCTGGTTGTAGTGATCCTTTTGCGTGAGAAAATGTGTGCTTTGATGACTCTGGTGATTGAAAGGTGTGGTAAGTACTTGTAAACTTGGCCAAAGACGCTCTCATAATGGTAAGCTTAGAAGAGCTGCGAGTTGCAAGCTTGTGCTGAAAAAGCAAACAGACAGTTTCCCCACATAAATGTCAAAGGGGGTGATTGTTGGGATATTGTCATTATTGGGCAACAATATGTGCAGCCTACCCTAAGAAGAGAGGGTTGCCATTGTCAAAGATAGTTGCACCAACCATTGACAAAATAGTGTAACCCATGTGCTGCCACCACTAGTGCCATAATCTATGGCCAAGTTGTCTTACCATTCATGCCTATAAATAGAGGCATACATGAGAGAGCAAACTGAGAGAGGGTTGTGAGAATGTGAAGAGAACAAGAGAGAAAGAGGGGCTGCCATGGGCAACAGCCTTGCTGCCTTGTGCAGCAGTGTGAGAGCAATGGGAGTAGAGTTTGAGTGAAGTGATCCTCCTCCTCCATGTGTGTTGTAATCCTTTCTCCATCTGTCTCTAATAATATTACTTCTCCCCGTGGATGTAGACGATTTGCCGAACTACGTTAAATATTGTGTCAGTGTGCTTAGCCTCCAATGGGCAACTATCAGTATACCACCGGTCCGCGCATAGAGGAGCCGGAATCCCCAACAGAGCATGGATGTCAAGCCCTTCTTTTCTTTATTTTCAGAACTCTTATTTCTACTTTTATGAGTATTGAAGATAACAAGATGCAATTTCCAGCAAAAAATAAAAATAAAAATTAAGAGTTGTGAGTGCTTGATAGAAAGAATTACTATAATTCATAGGTAGTTGGCTTCCTTTTTTTTTTTTTCAGGGTCCTACATAGCTAGTATGTATCAGAGATGCAATGTGGTTACTAACTATTGTTTTATCGTGGCTCTCACTTATATGATGTATAAGATGGTATCTTTTTGGTTTTTCCTTAATTTTCTTTGAATTTATTTAGGGTTATGATGTTTTGAAGATAATTTCTGATGTAATTGGGACAACAAATAGATTAAAACTTGAACTAAGTGGGTAAGTACAAGCACATGATCAGCATCATTCATCGTGTGTATTGAGGATATGTTTATTTTTATGTTCGAGATTGAGATTTGAATATGAAATCTATCAAAAAGCTAGAAAAAACAAGAAAAAATAACTTTTTATGCTTGAGTTTTGTGTATAATTGAAACCTAAAAAACAAGCATACTCTAAGACGCTAGACTCGGACCTGGAAGAAGTTCGGGAAACTTTTTTTGATGTTTGTTGGACATAATTTTTTGCAGAGAATTTTACACGGTCATTCCTCATAATTTTGGATTTAAAAAAAAAAAGTGTGATTCTCTCTCTCTCTCAATAAACCACAGGGAAAATAAGTATTCTGGATAATTTCTGATACACCTCAGCAGGTAAAATGCAAGCTAGAAATGGTAATTCCTTTCTTTTTTTCCTAAATATCCAATTTTACTTTTAGCATAATGTATGTTAGGTTTGTCAGCATGCCGGCAGTCGGCTGATAAGTTAATCTACTTACTGTCATCATCGGTATTATTAATCTTAAAGGATTGTGCTCATACCATCTATCACCCTGTTGTAGAAAGGGTAACAATGCATTTTCGATTCAGATAAATTGTTGCCGTCATAATTTGGTCCCTTCTTTTTATAAGAAAAAACTACTTACTACCAAAGTAATGTCTTTGTAGGGAGAATAGACAGACAATTCCACCCTCTGCAATTTTCTTGAAATAGCTATTCTAAAAACATGAACTTGCACTGCTGTGGTTGTAAGCTTAAGATCAAATGATCTGTAAAGAGACGCATTTTCGCATGAAGTCCAGTAATTCTGGATATTTAACAATTACAAATGTTCATAGTTGGTTCACTTTCACTCGTGCAAGCAACTTTTAAGCTGCTGTAAAATAATGCCTCTTAGCTCTTCTGGGCAGTTCTCTACCACAAAAAACAGAACGCTTTTATGGCATGGCTCTCGCCTCACAAACTGGACTGACATTCTATCCCAAGATCATCCTTTTGTGCCTTTGTTTTTCTAAATTTATCTGCACGTATATGCTGTGCAATTGTTCTGTGAATTTCCTGTCAAGAACTGCAAATTATTGCTAGGCAGCTCGTGCTGCTTTTATGTGAGGTATGGTTTTGCTAGAAAATAATCTCATAATGTGATCAGATTATGAATGGAAACTCCTAATGGCCAGACAGACTATTCTTGCTCAACAATGAGTAGACTTTCCCAGCCAATGGTCTGCTTTGCTTACTTGAAGATTAATGCCAAGTTAATTATTGCTGCACAAAAGGAGTCGGTGAACTTCAATTTTCGGAAGAGTTATATCGATGGCATGTTTGAACTCTGATCAGCTAGAAACTAGTGGTGATTGGGAGGATGGAGAAGAAGAATAGTTATCAACCTCGACTCGGGGATTGACCGGGTCAAGGGACCGAGTCTTGGGTTGCATGGGTTGACCTGAATCAACCCGGAAAATTTTAAAAAAATATTTAAAGTTTTAATATTTCATATAAAAAAATTAAGAAATAATTCATGCGAATATAAGTTATACATATTTTAAATAATGAAGTTTAAAAGATTATATCAATAGTTTTTATCCCATATTAAAAATATATTATTTTATCCTTTTAAGTTGAAGTATTTAAAACAAAAATGTTTTTTTTATCCTATATTGAAAAAACATATTTTTTTTTCTTGTGAGCATAAAGTATATATACACTAAAGAGCTTCAAATTTTAAATTGAAAAAATAATTTTTTTTCTTATGAATATAGAATATATATTAAAGAGTTTCAAATTTAATATTGAAAAAATAAAGCACTCTTCTAATATTTATAAAATAAACTTTGAAAATGGTTAATAATCAACTAAAAAATATGAAAAAAAGGGTTTCTAACTAGAATAAAAAACACATTTAAAAAAAAAACAAGTCTCTATCGAGTTTTGCGGGGTTAATCGAGTTTGACTTTTTTTTACTCTTGCTCATCTTTCATCTTACCCGGATCATTCTAATCATCAAGTTTTGGATCGACCCGCTAAACCGGTATGAGTGTAATAACTATAAGAAGAAGGTTGTTGATAGGATCCTACAAACATTTTGGCCAATTGGAAAATGAGTTGACGTGTACGAGAAATTGAATAATATCCTTTGCTAATCGAAGATTAGAAATTGAATATAAGCGTACACTTCAAAGAGTAGAAATTGAATGTAAGCACAGTCCTGTCTAATATCTATGCAGAGGTAGGGAAAAGCAGGGTTGTAATTGTAGCTTACCAGATATAAGGGTTTCCTTACATGCATTAGCTTAATTCACTCGCTTAATGATCCCAAGAGAAATTACCCCCATTGCCTCTTGTTCAGGACCCATTGCCTTTTGGTAAGGACGTCACCAGCTTTCGTTTGCGTTCCTTTTTCTTCTTCGTTTTTTCCACGAAGCAGAGTCTGTTAAGAATAAGAATCCTATTAGAAATAGATAATCTATATACTTCAGTTTCCTACTGTAAAACTGATTCTATAGGACGATAAACTGCAGGACAGTAATTGATTTCTAATCTATTGAAATGACTATAAGTGCTTTTGTATAAATATGTGATGCGATCAATAATACAATTCATTCTAGTAAATTCTATTCTCTCTTTTCAATTCACATGGTATCAGAGCTAAGGCTGAGATCCTAAATCCACAATTCTTAGCATCTTTTCTTTCGCTCTTTCCTTTCCATTGTCTTTTATGGATTCTTCAAAAACAAATATCTCAAGTCCCTATTTCACTCACCATTCCGATCATCCAGGATTAATCCTGATTTCAAAACCATTAAATGGAGATAATTATTCTACTTGGAAAAGAGCCATGACTCTAGCTTTAAATTCCAAAAATAAATTAGGGTTTGTCAATGGCTCAATCAAAGCTCCCTCAGAAGAAATTAATCATGAAGAATATGCAGCATGGTCTCGGTGCAATGATATGGTTCATTCCTGGATTATCAACACTCTTAGCCCAGAAATCTCAGACAGTGTCATCTACTACTCAACCGCCCATAAAGTATGGGAAGATCTTCATGAACGATTCTCCCAAAGCAATGCACCTTGCATCTTTAAAATTCAGCGAGACATTGCTTGCCTTCAGCAAGAACAACTCTCAATCTCTACATATTACATGAAATTGAAAGGGTTGTGGGATGAACTATCTTCCTATAACAACACAATACAGGGAACACAGCAAGAACAACAAAAATTTATGCAATTTTTAATGGGATTGAATGATTCTTACAGTGCCATTCGCGGACAAATCTTGCTGATGAATCCCCTCCCTTCAATTCGTCAAGCATACTCTTCAATCTCACAAGAAGAGAAACAACGTCTCCTAAGCTCAACACTTACAGGTGATTGTTCTGGTAGCAGCGCCATCATGGCAGTTCGACACAGCAACAGTAGAAAAACTGGCAATTTTAGTGCAGGAACAAGGAGACCTGAGTGATTCGACCACTCATATGGGTCACATGACTTCAGATCACAGGAGAAATCACAAGAAAATACCAGCAGAAGACGACGATTTCAGCATGACAGACGATGCTTTGGCAAAGACAGAGGACGCCCTTATTGTTCACACTGTGGAGAAGCGGGTCACTGGTTACAGACCTGTTATGAATTACACGGGTACCCGCCGGATCACCCAAATACAAGGTATGGGTTAGGATCAAAACATTTCAGCAACAAAAATCCCATAGCCAATCATGTGTCCAAAGAAGCCTCTCTAGAAGATGGACAACCACTTATTGGGATTTCACAGAAACAATTAAAACAGCTCCTATCACTTTTAGACAATAAAAGTAAAGGACCCAGCTCTCATGCAAATGCCGTGTCTAAACCAGGTTTGTCTGAAGTCTCTTCCCGCAGTTGGATCATTGATAGCGGAGCGACAAATCACATTTCTTCTAAATTATTTTCAGACAAGCATAACAAATGCACATTGCCTCCAGTACTACTGCCTAGTGGAGAAAAGGCTAAAATTATTGCAAATGGCTCTTTACCTCTTAATTCTGTATATTATCTGCACAATGTGTTATGTGTACCTACATTCAAAGTAGATTTGATATCTGTCAGTCGTTTGACAAGAGAACTGACTTGCTTAATAATTTTCTTTCCTTATTGGTGTCTTTTGCAGGATCTGGTTACGAGGAGGATGATTGGTTTGGGTAAACAACATAACAGACTTTACTATTTTGTGGCTTTAGCGACAAAGCAAAATATGACCAACCTCATCCACCATCACTCAACCAACCTGCCACTTTACCATCTCATCCACTGATCTCTGGCATAATCGTTTAGGCCATACATCACCTTCCCGGTTATGTTTTATTGCCAATTTTTTTAAAAAAATTTCCATTCAGTCAAACACTATTTGCTCTGTATGCCCTTTGGCAAAACAAAGTCGTTTACCTTTTAATCCTAGTGTAATTTCTTTTACAAAACCTTTTGCAATGATTCATTGTGACATTTGGGGTCCTTATCGACACCCTTCTCTCTCTGGTGCTCATTACTTCCTCACTGTCGTTGATGATTTTACACGTTTCACATGGATTTTCTTAATGAAACATAAAAATGAGGCACAATCACTCCTAAAAAATTTCTTCAATTATGTTCTCATTCAATTTGAAGTTCATATTAAAATTCTTCGAAGTGATAATGATGGAGAATTTTTGTCACTTCACCCTTTCCTTCAAGAAAAAGGAGCTCTTTTCCAACATTCTTGTGTTTACACACTTCAACAAAATAGGGTTGTGGAACGCGAGCATCGTCATATCTTACAAGTAGCTCGCGCTTTAAGATTTCAAGCTCAACTCCCACTCCAATTTTGGGGTGAATGTCCCTTTACTACTGTCCACATCATCAATCGACTCCCTTCTCCTGTCCTCTCTTTCAAAACTCCTTTTGAACTTCTCTATTCAAAACAACCTTCTTTTTCTCACCTCCGTGTCTTTGGATGTTTAGCTTATGCTACCAATGTCCACGCTCCTCATAAAGTTGCTCCTCGTTCCATTCCTTCTATTTTTATCGGTTACCCTATCGGTCAAAAAACATACAAATTATTTGATTTATCCAACAAAATTTTTTTTACTAGCCGTGATATGCGATTTCATGAAAATACTTTTCCATTTGCAAATACCAAACCCACATTTTCTTCCCAAAATTACGATTCTGGTCCCATTCCATTAATTACCCCCGATCACAATCTTTCCTTCCCCTTTCCATCGCTAAAACCACCATCACTGCCCACCCAAATTAACCCATCAGACACACAATCCCCCCACCCCCTACCAGTCTCTGCACATATAGCCGCCGTCCAAAGCCCACCGATCCCACAATCAATCAATCACTCTCGATTGCTCACCATAATCCACCATCCACTCCTCTACCACTAGACTCAGACATACCTGAACCACCAACACCCTCCACTGACACAAACACCACCATACCACCCACACCTACCTCGCCTCGTCGATCCACCCACCATGTTGGGCCCCCAACCAAACTCACGACTATGTCTGCTTTAATGTTTACACTGCCCAATCATCCTCCTCACTACCCGGTCCCCCCAAAGGCACCCGTTATCCACTGGTAGCATATGTTTCCTACCACAGATATCAACCTCTACATCGCTCCTTTATTGCTACAATCAGCTGTATCACAGAACCTCGTTCAGAAGTTGTTGCCCATCCCAAATGGCAGGCAGCTATGCAGTCTGAATTGCAGGCACTTCAGCATAATGGCACTTGGTCCCTCACTTTATTACCAACGGACAAAACTTTGATTGACTATCGGTGGGTCTACAAGGTCAAACATCGGTCCGATGGCTCTGTGGAGAGATTAAAAGCCCGTTTGGTTGCCAAAGGTTTCACCCAACTTGAAGGAATTGATTATCAGGACACTTTCTCCCTGATTGCCAAGATTGTATCCGTTCGCTGCCTGCTTGCTCTGGCTGCAGCTCGCGGATGGACACTCCATCAATTAGATGTCCATAACGCCTTCCTTCACGGTGATCTTTCAGAAGAGATTTATATGTCTCCGCCGCTGGGGCTTCTTCGATAGGGGGAGGAACAGTTAGTGTGCCATCTCCATAAGTCCTTATACGGGCTGAAACAAGCATCACGCCAATGGTTTGCAAAATTCTCTAAAGCCATCTGCTCTGCTGGATTAAAAAAATCTTAGGCCGACCACTCTCTATTTACCAGGCAATGAGATAAGTTAATCACTGCCCTCTTAATATACGTTGATGACATTTTGATTACTGGAAATGATCTTGTCAGTGTTGCTATGACTAAAAAATTCTTGCACAGTCATTTTCATCTTAAAGATCTTGGCATCGTAAAATACTTCCTTGGTATAGAGTTTTCAGCCTCCAAAAACAGAATTTTCATTACTCAACAAAAGTATGCATTGGAAATTATTGAGGATGCAGGGTTATTAGGTACAGCCCCTGTCGATACCCCCATGGACCGTGGCTTAAAATTGTCGAACAAGAGCGATTTGCTCAAAGACCTGAGTCGTTTTAGGAGAATGGTTGGTAAATTGATTTATTTGACTGTTTCAAAATCAAATATCACCTATGCTGTGCATGTTTTGAGTAGATTTATGCACCAACCCCGAAAGCTTCATATGGAAGCAGCCCTTTAGGTTGTCCGATACCTAAAGAGGGCGTCTAGTCAAGGCCTGTTCTTTTCCTCGAACACTGATTTCAAACTAAGGACTTATTCTGACTCAGATTGGGCAGGCTGTCCATTAACTAGGAGATGTACCACAGGGTACTGCGTGTTCCTTGACCCTTCATTGATATCTTGGAGATCAAAACGACAAAAAACTGTTTCACTCTCCTCTGCAGAAGCAGAGTATCGTGCGATGACAGGAGCATGTTGTGAATTGACATGGCTCCGATTCCTTTTGAGGGATTTAAGGCTTTTGCATCATGAACCTGCTTTATTATATTGTGATAATAAGGCTGCACCGCATATTGCAACCAACCTAGTCTTTTATAAGCGCACTAGACATATCGAGATGGATTGCCACTATATTAGAGATAAGATCCAAGACAGTTCTGTAATAACAAGACATGTAAACTCTGAGCATCAATTGGCAAGCATCTTTACCAAGCCCTTTGGGAAAGAAACTTTTGTTCCTATGGTCTACAAGTTGGGAGTGCAGGATATCCACTCTCCAACTTGAGGGGGAGTGTTAAGAATAAGAATCCTATTAGAAATAGATAACCTGTATACTTTAGGTTTCCTACGGTAAAACTGATTCTATAGGACGATAAACTGTAGGACAGTAATTGATTCCTAATCTATTGGAATGACTATAAGTGCTTTTGTATAAATATGTGATGTGATCAATAATATAATTCATTCCAGCAAATTATATTCTCTCTTTTCAATTCACAGAGTCAAAATATAAGCATCTCAAGTTCAAGGTTATTAATTTCATTTTGTTTTGTATGGAACGATCAAAATATTTCATGCTAACTTAAAAAATAAAATAATTTTAATTTCATTTTAAATCTCGGTTTGTTCCGAATTTTTCAAATAAATTTTGACTGAAATATTCCGATTTCATTTTACATATTTCGTTGAAAAATTATGAAATTAAAATAATATTTTATTTAAGTTGAATGATTTTAAATTAAAGTTCTATTTATTTGACATTGTATTTGAATTATATAATTTATAATTAATTTATTTTGAATATATATATATATATATATATATATAGTATGACAAAACACGTTAAAACCAAAATATTCCATTCCTGAGAAAATAAAATGATTACCGAAATGTAATTGACAATCTTATCAAGTACTGTGGAATTTAGCTTGTTGGGAGCATGATTGAGTTTGAAAAGCATTTGAAGATGTACGAGTGCATGACCAAATAAAGCATTTATTGCTACAACACCACAAGAGCAGGGTACACACGCTAGCATTTATGCCTATAGATTTGATGATGACCTCATCCCAGAATCTATGTTCTTCCTCCACAGGACAAAAATGGTGATTCAAGAGAGACACCAAATCCAGCCATTTTAGAAAGTACATTTCAGATCGCGCGCTCACTCCATAGACCTCAACTAGCTAGCTGGTCTTTGATGGTCATGTTCTCTTACAGCACTACTCCTTGTTCTGCATTAGCATTTTAGCTAGCAAGCGCTACAAAACATCATGGCCAAGAGATTATTGTAATTAAGCTTCTTAATTAATCTACATCTTCAATTCAAAGAAGCTTTTGATGGTTAGCACGTAAAAGGGCATAAGTTTTGTTCTGCCAAGGTCACGTAAATGTCTTGAAAAAATCACATGCTGTGTATGTGCTGTTCTCTTCTAAAAATGCCGAAGCAGCGTTATAATGTGAGCGTGATATACATTCAAAGTTGGAGGAGTGGTCAGTTGTTGGTTTCAAAATCCTTGAATTTGCAGAGAAGAATATATTATTTGATTGCAGCAAATTGGGCTATTTTATAGCCTTTACAAAATGGAAGGAAAATAACAGACCTACGCCTTACAAGCCTATAACGTGGCAACTAGAATAGAAAATAAAAAAAACAAACTTTATTCTCCCTGAAGACCAGCTCTTCCTAAAGACTAGGACTTTTTCTCTGACTTAAAGATTACTTAAAAACAATTATATCTAATATTCCCTCCCTTAATGTCATTCCACGAAGCTTCTCAAACTGCTCCAGCTTTATAGGTTTTGTCATAATGTCTGCAATTTGATTTTGAGAGTTGCAGTAGCTTAGCTCAACAATTCCTTCATTCACCAGGTCTCTTAAGAAATGG
>Ga0325400_1006052_pt1 | contig 11474 bp, 10 predicted proteins | sample PopdelMetagenome_2_FD_205662 | JGI IMG/M metagenome (GOLD analysis project Ga0325400, IMG submission 205662) | Populus deltoides microbial communities from Bellville, Georgia, United States - Xylem-PdKOR-R1 | ecosystem: Host-associated > Plants > Phyllosphere > Stem > Wood/Secondary xylem...
TTATTAATTGAGTCTATTTTAACAATATTGCTTATTCATACAATAGTGTTTTACTTGGTTCCAGAGATAAAATTATATGTTAAACCTTTTTCCCTCAGCAAACAAGGCATGCATTTTCATTTAATACTGTCAATTCATTTGTTATTTTTGTAGCTCAACTCTGAGTGTGTTCTTTCCACAGTTTGTCATGCTGTCTGTAACATGCAGTTTTGTTAACTTGCTTGTAGAAAAACATCAAAACAAACTTTTCATCTCTCTTCTTCTGCACCAAAGGCACATGAAATAAGAGTGCTATAGATAGTTAAGTAAAGAAGGATGTACCAGACTGAGCAGCATCCAGAAGCTCTTCAAGCTCAAAAATTCTATTTATACTGCCAGAAAGCTCAGCAAACTTCTTGTGCAATTCAAGGATGTCTCCAAAGGCTAAAAAGCTTTGAGAGACAACAGATGCTAAGAACCGCAATGCATGTGCCAGTTCGCCTGAAAAAAAACTAGCTAGCATAAGAGAATGAGTGAGAGATGCAACTTAAGTTGAGCATTCTACTGATCTCACCTTGAGTTGAGGTCATGGCTCGATCTCCCTTGTGTTCCATGGCATACAACAAGCTCAAACCCCAAGTTACATTATGTGGGAGTTGCTTTGTCACAAAATCATCGAGTATGCCATATGACCATTTCTTTTTCAAAAGCAACATGGAATGGTCGAGAAGTTCCCTGAATCTTGACTCAATCATCTGCTCAATTGAAAACAGAGCAAACCATATGAATTATGGAGGGAAAAAAAATATAAAGAGAGAAGGATATTCCACGCTGCATTGCAACAATAAAGTTAGGTGATACAGAAATGCAATTTATATGGAAGACACAAAAACAAATTTACAATCAAAAATCAACTTCTTTGGATGCAAAGATAGAGGGCAGAAATCAACAGCGCCATTTTAACATGCATGGTACAAATGGTAAATCAGTTGCTTCCTCCATGAAGAGTTTCAAAGCTTAGACATATTAACCATCCTTTGTGTTTAAAAGGATAAAAAATAGACTGGGTAAGGGTGCTAGACAAATAACCACATTAAAAGATCATACACGTGTATCCATGTCCATTTGAGATACAACTTTTGCATGTCAGGTTAAATGAAGATGAATTAATACATGCAAAAAACAAAGGCTTTTCAGAAAAGCACCGAGGTGATGCACCCAAATACAGAGACAAGTTTTTTAAAAAGAAATCCCTGTAGGCCAAAAGTATATATTGCTACTCCAATAATCAATTCAAAGAGAATAAGAATTTATCTCCCCCCTAAAAGCTGTTCTATTGCAATCCTTCCAAATAACATAAAAAATGGTTTTTTTGATAATCTCTTTCTCTACTCACCCCTCAATTGACCTAATTGACACCCATAGCAGAACATCAATCTCAAACTTATAAAATTTTGACTATGTACCCAAAAATAAAAAGAACAAAAGAAAAGAAAAGAAAAGGGAGTAGGTTTTGACACTAACTAGCCACTTAAATTTCAGCAATCTGTAAAGTTAAACCTATTTTCCATAATAAATTAGCCTGTGAAAGTAAAATTCAGGAAACTAGCGGACACTTAACACAAGCAAGATGACAATCGATAATATGTTGATCAGGCTTCAAAATGTTATGTGGTGTCAAAAACGACACCAGGGACCCTGCTATATTAACATGTATCAGCAAATAAATTGAGTACTTCACTTTTGGGAAATAAATGACAAGCAAGTCCTATCATCTTTTTATATGACCCTAAAGTTTAACTTTCAATTTTTCTTCCAAATGAGTTAACCTTTTATTATATTTCCTATCAAACCCCAAAAATAAATTGTTTACCTTTTCTAGAATACTCCATAACATGTATGTAATTTTTTGCTAATAAAATATTTTTCAGCTTTTCAGCCAAAAATAAATTTAATGATTAGAGCCATGTGGATTATGAGGATTATGATGTGATTGTTGTTCTATTCTAGCTATGATCATTTTAAACTATAAAAAGTTAAGAGTACCTCATTATACCAATGACATCTTACTTTTTTATTTTTCAAAAAAAATATTTACAAATATGAAAGAAATTTGTTTTCAATTTTTTATAATTACAGTTTCATTTGAGTTTGCCCAAGATCTGCAATGATGATATGATAGAAGAATTGTATTCCAATTATAAATTAATATATAATTAAAAAATTACAAACTTAAAAAAAAATCTCATAAAAGTTTCTTGAGCCAAAGAAAAAAGAAAGAGAGAAAAGAAAAACCGCTAGAATGGCCATTTTACAATATATGAAAAGGATCATATAGGTAGTATAATCAAATATGAACTTCATTAAAAAAGAAATATAAAAGTGAACTTATTGGTATTTAAAAGATACAATAGAACTTTTTAATCTTTTACTTCATTAAAGGAACCTTTCCGTACTTTTTCCCACTAGATTAACAAACATATTTTATTTGCCCCATTACAATGATTCAAGAAGCAGCTAAACAAAAGGTACACATTCATACTAAATAGTTTGAATAATATCTATTAGTTTTGGATCAACCACGCCTCCAGTATTATGAGGCAGTATTTACCAGAAAACAAGGATGTACTCCCCCTTAAACATTGAATCCAAAATAAAAATTGCCGGTATTGTATCTATCATTATAAACTTTGATGACTTGACCTTTGAACCACACATTCAATTTATAGTGCATTATGCATATGTAAAGACCAAATCCCAAACCATTGAGAAATATTACTCTAAAGCACCAATTGACATTTAAACATATGAAACAGTACACTGACAAAATAAAAGCAGCTTACAGCTTTTTCTCGTTTTCCACCTCCAAAGAAAGCAACAGATTCAGCATGTGTGCGCAGTCTCTCATGCATGAACCTGAATTATTCATTGACAATGTAAGGACAGTTTTTTCACCAAAAAAAAATGCAGCACCAATCATGGTTGTCCTTGGTATCTTCCATATTCAGATATACTTAGATATCTTTTGGAAGGGAATGGACATGTAAAAAATACTTCAAGATCAAATATGCAAGGCAGAAACAAGATCTGAGATTACCTAAAGGTTCCTTCAAGTTGTTGCTCTTCACTAGCAAGATCACCAAAATCAGGAGTAACAGCCCTCAGAAAACCCAAACCAAGCAACATATAAGTATACAATATGGCAACTCCCCTCCGACCTGTTAAGAGCTTCATTCTCCAAGTGAACCTTACAAATTCAATGGAATAATTATTTTAAAGACGGAGGAAGGTTTTGTGGGGGGGGATCGAGAATTTATGGAAGTATGAAAGCACAAATAAATCAAATAAAGTCTACACAAGTACTCACCACAGGATATCTACTAATGGCTTCACCATTCCAGTTACCAGTCCAGACAAGTCCGTGGTTAACTTTTCCAGATCATGTGTTATTCTCTGATCTGCATCAATATTTTTGCTAGACATGTGGAAAACCTACAAGTATATTTGACATGAATTAAAACTGTTAATATTAGATGCAACAAACAGCTCACGAGAAATAGACATAAGCTTCAACAAATGGAAAACCATTCTGAAAATGTGTTGTCATTGAGTGAGAAAATTGCAGCATGTAACTTGCATAAACAAAATGTTCCATTCAACACTGACAGCTGGCTAATTATACAAGTAATTAACTTATTCTACAATGCGTTCCGAGCAAACAAGCTCAGTACACTTCTGCTTCTGCATTCAAATAAAAGGCCAACAACAAGGAACTAATTTACGTATACGGGATCTGATTACCTTGTAAAATGTATTGTTTCTCAAATAGTTCTTTAGTAGATGTTGAGTCAAACGAATCCTCCATCCAAGGGCCAGCCGAGTTGTCAAGTGTCTGTGGAACGAGATAATTTATAACAAAAGTGTAGATTACACCACTAAGTGTGCACCAAAAAGATACGATAAGTTCACACCATTCAACCCATCACACCATAATCAAGCCTAATAATATTGGAGTATTCTTAAATGCAGCAGCAAAAAAATGTTTTCTGATAGCATCAAAATATGAAGCTTTCAACCATGAATTTGGGATGAAAGATTTAAAATGACGCAACTGCTTTGTAAACCACCCCCAAACTGATTCTTTCCCTTATAGAAAGATGAATGCAAGACAAGAACTTCCCCGGAGGTCACCCATCCTAGCTCTTGTCTAAGCACATTTAACTGGACAATAATATATGACGAGCAAAGGAAAAGGGAAAAAAGACATCAGGGCCATTCAACTTTACTGTTTTTGACTCTCTGTCCAGTAATGAGGGCCACTCACACTGGCCATGCAGACAAGAGTGATAAGAAAACCATGAAGTATAAACATTTGTTTCCATGTGAAAGGCGAAAAAATTAGAGTAACAACCAAAGACTAGCAAATTGCAAGGATCAAATAGTCTAAAAAAATCTAAAAGGCAGCACCCATAATACAAGATCAATGGTTTTGTTTGACTTTCTATGCAAGTCAATTAATCATCAGCAATACCTCAAAGAAGGTGCAATAAAAGACGACGCGGCACTTTGAAGAACACTAACACCTATTAATCGAACAAAAGATGCTTTGTCCTGCTCCAAAACAAACTTTACAGTTGTACCTGCGAAAATTAATGCATTCAATAACAAGAATGTTATCCCACAGAACACCAAATGCATAAAACCAAATTGGATATTAGTACCATTCAATGAGGCAATCCGATCTGAGACAAATGTTCTTGAGATAACAAGGAAAGCAACTGCTAATAAGTGTGCCCCTTGTTTGTCAAGTATAGTTGGTACCTGAAACATAAGTAATAAAAAGATATGTAAGGAACTAAAAGTTAAAACAAACAGGAGACAGATAAAAGTTTTACGAGACACTTCAGATTCACTGCATGTCTTAAAAATTAATAGCGCACACCAGCAAAGGTCTATGCAAGTGTGGCAGTTTGTCACAATTCATAGTCCAGCAAACACATAGGTATCATATGTGGTGCAGGGGAGGAAGAGAAAACAACACAAAACAATGATTACAGCATAACAATGGCTAAAATATGGATGAAATTGAAGTTGGAGCAGGAGAATAAGGAAGGTTTAGGTTCCATAAAGCAACCTCTAAATTTCAACTTTACGAAGAAAAGCATACAACAATTCAATTACCAGCGCAATATTAACAACCTGAATCTTTCTTCAACTAATCAAACCAATGTTCTACCTCACATTCAGTTTAAAATCACCCTAACAAAAAATGAAAGAACTTAACAGTGAGAGACTAAATCATCTATAAATAAAGTTTTCAGATTAAATTGTAATTGTCTCTGTATTGAAACATGATTGCTTACCACCTACTAGAGCTTTGAGGGACTTAATCGAAACTGAATTTAGAGCCAAATTGATTTTTTGAATAACTAAATTGATCATTTAAGGAATAAGTTGTTGAAATATCCAAAGTTGAGGGAATAAAACGAGTTTTGCCCAAATTGGACGTTGCAAATGATGCACCACCCAAGGAAGGCACTCCATTTTAAGATGTTGCAAGACAAGTTTGAAATAGCGACGACTAAGTTAACAAATCCTCAAGCCATTAGCATGTATCATTACACCATTGATTTTGAATGGACTCACCAATATTTTAAACATGGCAGCTACTCTCAGTGGCAATGCCCTTGGAGCCCTTTGAAGTGGTGGAACAATGGGCAATAGAACATTATGGTCTATGCTGGGTGATGCTGCTATCACTTCTGAAATATACGAGTGTGTGGCCTAGATAAATGCCGCCAATGAGTTCTAAATGAAGTAAAATAAATCCAATGGGGCACTATAAATATATGTCCACGATAAAAACATGAGAGCATTAATAAGACCTTATCACTTGTGGAAAATGCTTTTTGAACTATCACGGCATCATTTTTGCGTTCTGTCTCAAAATCCCCTGTGAGATCACCCCTAGCTTCAGTCAGGGCTGGAGAATCCTTCCTGAAGTTCAAAGGGTTTCAATTAATGCATCGATGTTTCACATATGCAAACAAAAAAAAATTACCAACTTGAAGTACTAACCCTTTGTAATTAACAAGCCAGCCTCCTTCTCCATCCAAGGACAAAACCACATCATGAAATGCAACTAGAGCTGGACGATGAGATATGGTTATGCAAGATGTTCCCATAGCTTGTACTTGAGCACAAAAACGTTCCTCCATATCAGTAGTCACAGCACTAGTGCACTCATCAAGAATTGCAAATTTTGGCTTATGGTAGAACAGCCTGGCCATCCCTAACCTTTGTTGCTCCCCCAGTGACAGTTCCTCACCCCAATTAACCTCCTTCTCGGGTGGATAACGGTCTAATAGATACTCAAGGTCAACCTAGAATATGAACACAGAAACATCAATTACACAAAAAGCATTTACAAAATTTCAATACAACTACAAAAATGTTAAATAATTGATCATGAAAGCAAATTTCAGGAACAAAGAAGGGAAAGAATGAGAATTACATTTTTTAACAGCTCCACCATTCCGCTATGGGTCAGTGGTTCAATCTCTTGGTCTGCAGTAAGAGGATAAATTAATTGATCACGGAGTGTGCCTACAGCAGTGTATGGTCTTTGTGGAACATAGAAGATCTCCTTGTTAAGATCAGAACCGACTCCTGGTTTCACAATATGGCCAGAAACCAATGGCCACAGGCCACCTAGAACTCGGAAAAGTGAGCTCTTCCCACTACCATTTGGACCTTCAAGAAAAAATGACAATATACTTTATATAGCAGCATAAAAACAACAAACCAAGGAGAGCAGTGATCAAAGAGCAAGGAAATGGAGTAACAATATCAATAAAAAGACATTGCAGGAATGAGATGCTCTCTCAAGTTCAAAGGGATACCTGTAATCAATAGATTAGATCCTGAATCAACTTTAAGAGTCAGGTCTTGAACCAAAACATTACCACTTGGGGTGACAACCTGGAAAGCACTATTGGTATTAGAACATGGAATCTTAACCAATATAGAGTAACAGTGTCAGCAATCATCATGATCAATAAATTCCAAGTACCTTGACACCAAAAAACTCAACATAATTAGCTTCACTGAAGTAGTTCCTACTTCCACTTCTTTGCAGTGATGATTTATCACCATAGCTCAGCTCTCTCGATACGGCTATTAATTCATGAATGCGGTCAGCATAACCACTGTGATAAAGCACAAATAAATTTGTCATTGCAGACATACATGCTTGAAGCTTTTGCAGGGGAAGTAGTCAAAGAATTGGTAGGCAGGGCTTTTTTTAAAAAGAATAAAGTTGAAGAAATTATAATATTAATGCAAAAAAAAGGTCCCGTTTTAGTCCATGACTAAAAGCATCATAATGTTACATATACCTGAGACGATTCAGTCGTCTTGAACTTATAGAAAGAGTTCCCAGGGACTGAAATAGTGATATTATCACGCTGGTATGGTATCTTAAATTGCTCAACATTTCTGCCCTTCCCAAAGTTGAAGCGTCAGGTCTCAGTTGGCCAGCAAAGAAAGGCTCAATAATCAAAATAACAGCTACAGTAGCACCAAAATACTTCAATAAAAAGTCCTGAATCATTCCAAACCACCAATGGTCATGTAAGACAGTTCTCATGTGTCTGATCAGGGTCTTAAACTTCTGCTGAATATGAAATTCTTCTCTATTTTCTCCACCATAAAATGCTATGCTTTCAGCATGGGTCCTCAAACGGGAATGTAGCTGCCTATATTCACCTTCTAACTGCTGTTCTTCAGACATTAGCTTCCCAAAAGCAGGAGAGAAGTTTCTAATCAAGGTTCCTGCTCCCAATACATAGGCCTAGACATCACAAGTAAAGTAGCGAACTATAAGACATCAATCTTATTAACTTGAGAAGGCCATCATCAACAGTCATGCAAGAAAATATGTCTTCATAAAATCTATAATGCCAATATTTCCTATCTAAATATTAGAAAAAAAAAAGTCAAATAATTACCACCATCCAAAACAAATACTTAGGGCTGGCATATGAACAAAGGCGCCAAGTATAAAGCAGACCATCAGTAACTGCAGTCAAATCATCAAGGACAAGTTCACTCAACTCTGAACAGAACCTTGGTACATCACTTGCAATTCGTTGTTCAGGGTTAGTAATCCGACCGTCAACATGTGATATTTTATAGTATGCCATGTTCTGAAACAGAAAGATAAGCTTAATGAACAACTGAGAAAACAATGTTCAAAACTAAGCAAAGTTCAAAATATAGTCATTAGGCAGCATCTCATCAAAGATTGCCTTTGACCAAATCAAAGAGTACATTGCAAGCCACATCTTACTTTATCAGTAAATGAATTTCAAAATTTCCAAATTCAATCCTAAATTGCAAGTGCCATCATGAATGATAGAACTTCCCCCGGGGGTGGGGGGCTATCACAGCAACTTCAAAAGGAGACGAACTATAGCAGAGAGAGATAATTGTACATGCCAGAGAAAAGTTAATCCTTCCCTAAAAGGAGATCATTTTACCTCAAAATAATGTGCATGGATAACTTTCGTCAGTATTTTTCGGAAACAGAGACTTAAGGTCCCAGTTACATACTTCGAAGTAGAATTAATGGTGGATAGAAGGAAACAAAGTAAGATATTTTCAGATATCAGCCGGAAAAATAACGGTACACGTTGGAGAAAAGCAGCACGGAATAAAAAGCCCTGCACTTTCGCTAATCTGTTGCTCAAAGTAGTTTTCAAGACCTGCACAAAGGATGTAAACACATGCTTAGATAATGACACAGAGCATTATTGTTCATGAAAATACTGCCAAGCTAAACTGAAAGGGTGATAGTACGTGTTTGGGGAAAACAGGTGCTTGAATTAATGAATAAATATTCTATACCAAATAAACCCACAAAAGATCCATTTTGCACCCATTTCAGAAAATAAAGAAACTTCAAAGTAAAAGTCTCCTTTTCTTTTGTAATAGTTGAGCAGAAAGTACAAGCATGAAAGATAATGCCTGCATAACATAAATCAACGGTTTCCTTCCACTCTCCTTTTCTCATTCAGCAATAAATAGCTCTTTTTTCATTCTTTTATTTTTATTTTTTTTTCATTTCATTGTTGAATACTGGGTACTTAGTTGCAATTTGGGAGACAGCATGAAGATGATCTTAGAAGTCAACTGTTACAGTGCCAGTTTTTACTCTAATAGCTGGCTTGATGACACTCTGCAGCTGCAAGTTCAAACCACAGTAACAACAGAGTGCACCAAACATCTAGAGTATGTCATAAATCCTAATTCCATCTTGTGTTACTATTAGCATTATACCGTTAAGAAATCCTTGTTCTTGACTAAAATCATCCAAAAATCCAACATTTTACAAAGAGATTTATCAGGAATATAACAGGTTCCACATAAAGAGGTACAAAGTTGTTCTAGCGATTCTATAAATGAAATAAACCGAGTTGGTGACATTATCAACAGATTAAATAAAAATAACAGCCCCTCTTCATCTAAATAAAGACATTGCAAAATGTTAGTGGGAGATCATATCATCAGGAAACTGACCAAGACACACCAGTTTGCTGCTACTCATCACCATCATCTATAATCAGTTGTGACACCTGGTTAATTTATTTCCCATGACCTAGCTCATTTCTGACGAGTAAGATAGTGATACTATGTACCAGGAGCAATTTGGTTACCACACATCTATTGCCGCTCTGTTTCAATGCTTCCAATCATATTCTTATACATAAGTGAGTTGCATTTGAAACTTTTTTTAGATTTTTGTTGCTAGATAAACTGGAAATAAAATTTATAGTGAATATAAATCACAAAAAGTAAACCAGTGTTATATATACACCGTGAACCTAGAAGAAATCCATGCAAATATATTGCTCTCTCACACAGATTTAGCAGCAAATTTAGACACCCTTGAGGATGGGGAACTTAAAAAGATATAGATATTGATTGATTCAATAATTATATTTGAGTATGCAGAAAAGAAAAACTTACTGCTATGGCAATCATAGCCAAAAGGTCCTTGGCACCTGTTTTACCCATATGGGACAGAAGAACTGAGGCTAGAATTTGCAGTGCCTTCAAACCTCCTTTCTTTTGTACAGTTTTCTTGCCATTAGTAACCAGCTTATCTGATATCTTTTTATCATCTTTGATCCCATTGGAATAAAGAAAAGAATCAGATTTCTTAGGCCTAATTCGTGACTGCACATACACAGCAGTCCCACCAGCAGCTAAGATACCAGCCGTGAAAAGTAGAGATTTCCTGCATGGACAAAAAAGGTTACCTGAATGAAGCTTCATTGCTACAAAAGTTCTTCGTTAAACTGTATCAAGAGCAACAGCATGCATGAACAGTTCCAGAATGGGTTTATGATTTTTCTGACCATCTTTCTTTCCAAATTATTTTATCTTTTAAGCAGGCAACTTCTCACACTGGCCTTTTTTCTTTTCATTCGTTGTTTAAAAGCGTAAACTATCAACACATTAAGGAAAAACTACCACCTGTTTAGAAAGCAAACAGGTAACTAAAAAAAAATCCTAAATGCCAAAAATTATATAACTTAAACAGAAAATCCCAGAGAATACGCTCTTTAGTTTCAGTGTTTCCACAAGACACGAAATAATGCTAAGGTGACTGACCCAAAATTTCACACACTCGGATTACCGACTACGAAAGGTTTCTAGTCTAGTGGAACTCATGACACACAACGGCGCCAGTAAAGCACATCCTTCCTTTTACTTTCAATTTCGAAACTGTAAATAACCCCCCCCCCCCATAACCTTCAAAGGAAAACAGCATGGCTTCACAAGATTTATCAATTATTAATTAATTAAATTGTAACCAAGGATCAGAAATGTAACATCATCCTCAATTAAAAAATTAATTTAAAAAAAACAACAGAATGATTTTTCAATACTGTTTATCAAAAAACAAGCCGAAATAATACAATAGCTGCTTAACTAAAAAACCTACCTACCACAAAAATCTTCCCTCCAAATATAATGGAACCGAAAATATAAACTCTATTTGATTATCTAATTTCAGCTACTAGTTGATTAAGAACAATAATTTTAAAGAATCTAAATAATCTCTACTCTGTTCAAGAATCCGAATAAATGGATGGAATAAAATGAGTACCTTCTAGAGGCCAAAATGCCTCGACCATGCTCGGTCAATTGCAAAAGTTGAAGAGAAGGCATGGCTGAGACCAATCAAGCAGCAGCAGATGGACACGTGTCGCTACAAAAGACACGAATCATTCAAGTCATTTCTTCAATTTTTTCTTATATCAAATAATTGCTGTTGTTGATCGCGAATGAAACCCTGGAATTTTGATTTGTTTTCAGCGAACACTAAAAATAAATGGAGGGAGAGTAGGAAGCAAGAAGGGGAGAGAGACGGAGACAGAGACAAGATTGAGGATTATTGAAGGAGTGAGGAGTAGTTTCCGGGATTA
>Ga0325400_1006053_pt1 | contig 11474 bp, 4 predicted proteins | sample PopdelMetagenome_2_FD_205662 | JGI IMG/M metagenome (GOLD analysis project Ga0325400, IMG submission 205662) | Populus deltoides microbial communities from Bellville, Georgia, United States - Xylem-PdKOR-R1 | ecosystem: Host-associated > Plants > Phyllosphere > Stem > Wood/Secondary xylem...
CAAGGCTCTCATGCTTGCAGAGTTGGAGCAAGGGAACATTGATCCATACAGCATTTTCACACAGCCTTGCAATAACACTGCAGCATTGAGGCACAATCTAAGGGGTCATTACGTAAGATTTTATCATGTCTTTCTCTCTGTCAATATTATCAAGGAATTCCGCATAACTGTCAGCAGAAAGACACATGTAAGACAAGTCGGACTAGGAACCTGATGCATAGCTATCAAAAGTGGATTCTCTGCATCTAGCACAATATTTCTTACTTGAAAAAGGGCTATCATGGTTTCATTTACTAACAAGTCTTTTTTGACATTCCAAGTGGTTTTTGGCACCAGCCTCCAAGTCTTGGATTTGTATGGTAAAATATCCTGAACAAGTCTGGTCTTTTCTAATAATGTTTAAATTCTACCACCAATAGCTTGAATAGACATTGGAAGATAGCAACTTTTCTTAGACGGAAAGAGGTACATGCAAGTTTCCTGGATAATCTCGCAGTAACTACAAAAGAATTCGCATGCCAATTATCAAAATATTTGCATTTAAACAAAATTATCCACCTCGTTCCGATTTGCAAATATACTCTGTCTGTTGTTAAAAAACTTTCTTACAGTGATTTGCTTCCAAAATGGCTAATTAATTTGTGGGCTCATCGTGGTTACTGAAGGTTGCTGTTAAATGTTAATTTTAAGTTTCTGACGTACATCAAGTTTGTGGTTGTTGGACCATAAATTGTGGTTCTGGCATCATCCATTGCTGTTTCTGACCATGAATTCTTCCAACTTTGTGCCAAAATCTTCTTGTCTTTTCAAATCACAGTAATCTGGAGCAATTCCTTTTCTTCTGATCTTAGGTCCTAATCTGTAAGATTATGTTCTCTACAGTTTCTAAAAGATTCCACTACAGTGAGTGTCACATAAATGATGAAATGTGTTTCTTACTTGCACGTCTGATTTTCCTTCAGATTTTTGTTTGTTTTCCATTCTTGAATTACCTACGATAAATGTTAGGTAAAAAGTCTTTCACCAAATAATTCCTGAATGTAAATACTGTTCATTGCCTGATGAGTTAACTAGAAATGCTTTACAGAAGTGCATTCACTGTTTCCATATCACGGGTATGGACCAGTCATTAATATTTACACCAAACTCATTTCTATTACTTTGAAACTCAGCCGTGGATGTCCAGAGCATATGATCCCTGCACAGAAAGGTACTCTAAAGTGTACTTCAATCACCCTGAAGTCCAGAAGGCACTCCATGCAAATGTAACTGGGATTCCATACCCATGGAAAACATGCAGGTAAGATTTTTGCTCTGCAGCTTTTGAGAATTCTGTTTCAAATCTTCCAATAACACTGTTAACTAAATCACTACTTTACAGTGATATTGTTGGAGACTACTGGGCAGATTCTCCACTTTCCATGCTTCCTATATATAAAGAACTCATTGCTGCAGGTCTAAGGATATGGGTCTACAGGTAAGTTCCCATCTTTTCCTCTATTCCCTCTATTCCCTCGTTCTGGATTAAATTAGGGAAATCTGTTTAGTTCTTTGAAGAATTCACGCGATGGTGGTTCTAGTAGGAATATTGGCAGAATTGATTATGCATGAACCTTTTTTCAATGCTTGTTCTCAGTGAGGATGGGATCTGAGAAACAGCTGTTTGAAGGTTTCACTGCGTTATAGCCCTTTAATTAAGGAACAGTATGGAGTCATTTCTTGTAAAAGTCATGGTCAAAATGATCAGTTTTTACCATGACATGGTTTCACTTTGCCTAGAAATTTGCCACAGAAAATGCCTCAAAATGGGATTACGAAATAAAGCTGATTGACAGGACTCCTCATTGTCCTTTGTATGAACATTTGTCGGTACTGCAAATATGGACTATATGATCTTGGCTTAAAATCTTGTCCTTAAATTTGGTTTATCAGAGAAGAGACTACGTTGATGACCCATTTAGTGTTTGAAATTATTAAGAGGTTAAATCCTTGTCCTCTTCATTTGGGGTGCAGGAAATATTTACGATTCCCAACATCCCATGTCTGCTTTAATTACTTTTCTCCTTTTTGTAATTTGCTGGCTTTTACACGTGGATCCTCCTTTTGATATGGAGTTGTTTCCGAACATCCCAAAGAACAGTAGCCATAGACAGTGGAACGAAGAAAAGGATTTGTTTAGCTGATCCCAACTAGCCTGTGTTGATCTATTTTAAATTTATTTGGATCTAGTGGTCTGTTTTTATGGAATACTGAGTTTAACCTTTGTTTGCAACTAAATATACATGGGCTAAGTTGGTTGGCGAAGAGACTAGAGGTTTTGTTGAATGATATTTTCATCTGCATATGGTAGCTGGGAACTGGGAAGTTGGAACAAAACAATTTTCTATTGAACTGCTGATTTCTCGACCAGCTAATCTCCATGCGTGGACAGGGAAGCTTGTCTTCAGTAGGTAGTGTTGACTGTTGATAACGATTGATGACTTCGGATTTGTTAGAGTAGGTGAGACACATCATGTGGCCTAGCAACAATGATTGCACTGGGCCAAGGTGCTTCTTATGTTAGGAGGAAGTGTATGAACCATGTACTAAGAAGAGACACCAAAGCAACACGAACGTAGCATCTGAAAACTGAGCGTAAAAGGGATAGAAAAACAGCTGCTTAATGATGACAAAAAAACTATGGTTATATATAAATAACGGAATATATTTTCTTTTTGGTTTTTCAACTTGAAGAATTCACTTTGGTGATATAAAATATTCTCCTACTTTTTAGCAGTATGGCATGCATGCCTTGCAATGCCAAGATATGAAAAAAAGGTCAGACCTTATCGTTGTCAAGTAGGATTTGTCCGTTGTTTTTTTCTCTTTGGCACTGGTCAACATTAAAACCTTTTGCTTTCAATTGTTTTCAAGTCTTGTCATGCATTGCATCTAATTCTGTTTGATCTCTTTGACCAGTGGAGATACTGATGCAGTGGTTCCTGTGACTGCAACTCGATACTCCATTGATGCCTTAAAGCTACCAACTATTATCAATTGGTATCCTTGGTATGACAACGGAAAGGTAAGCATCTTTACCGACAACAAAATGTTAGAGGCAACTTATTTTGGTGAAACCGTTGGACTGAATGGTTGGGGATCTGGGTCCAATGACTTGTTGACAGCAACGTTTTTATGGTTGGGATTTAGCATATTTTCTTTTAATGTTGCCATACTCTTCTGTTTATGGAAATGATGATAACCAGTACTGAAAAAAAGGTCGTATGATAATACTCTTGCTGAAGCCCATGGGTGGAACAAGGCCATGGTAATTTGCTCATCTCCCAGCTTTTCGTGTTTCTGTAATAGGTTGGCGGGTGGAGCCAAGTATACAAAGGGCTGTCTTTCGTAACGGTAACCGGAGCAGGACACGAGGTTCCCCTCCATCGCCCTCGACAAGCATTTATTCTTTTTAGATCATTTTTGAAGAACAAATCCATGCCTGGCCAAAGCTTTTAGTCCTCCATTCATCAATCTCCGGTGAATAAACAAGTCAAAATAATAGAATTGTTCATATACAGGGACCGGCAAATGACAGAATAAGAGAAGCATTCCTCTCGAGTGCCCCTCCATTCTTCCTTCAAGTGCATCATTTCTATATTTGAAGTTGTAGCCTATTCATATGTAAGAAACTATTCTTTATAGTAACTCAATTATTTAAACTGTAAGTTTTGACCACAGAATTGTACTCATTTGTAAGAGATTTATAGGTAATGGAGTTAAAACGTTTGTGCCCTAAGTAGCGTTATTTTTTAAAACTTCACCTCCAAATCCAGTAAACAAATATCAGAATTAACAGATTAACGTCATGGGGGTGCAAAGGCTTCTTCAGTCTTCTCTCTGTTCCTCTTCAATGTACATTACCCTGCATTGAAGCCTGAACATCAAATATGCGCCAAGACAAACTCCGTGGACTGGTATGGACAGAGTGAAGGGGCAGTAACTCGTAATTATATGCACGAATCACACAATTCAAAATTTCTTGCATGAAAGAATTTTCTTGCGAACACATCATTTTGAATATCAACAGAAACATTAGAATCATAAAACATAGTAAAAAAGTCATCACTGTCAATTAGAAGTATAATAATGGACTCGTGCCTCAAAAGCAACGAAATGCAGGGCGGATGTACTGCTAGTTTTGTGATCTATCAATCCAGGAAACAGTGTAACACCCAGAAGTCCAGAATTCCTGGAGGCAAAGAGGAACAGCGTGCTCTGGCAGGACCACATGCCCCATGTGGGTGTTGCTTATGGGAGAATGCACAGGCGCCATCAATGCCACCAACGCCATCAAAGGAAGTGGTCCATGGTCTAATACTTGGGCAGCAGATCTTTATCCAGCTCACTGCAATATTATAATTCTCATGCTTGGCATCCACATAGTAGCTAAAACATGGCTAAAACTGTGGAACAACACGTTCGTTTTGAATCCCCTCTCTCTTGTTGCATAAACTCTCCCTCTCAAGGCTCTATTACGAAGGCATCCTGAATCTCAGTCTCATAATATCTCCTGTCGAAATTTAAGATAGTTTACCTGTCTTTTATTTTTAGTACTCGAAAGGAACTCACTCTAAAAGAACATTCGTTCAATGAATTTTTAAGGTGAACAAAATTGCCAACGGTTTTGGATTGAAAAAAAATATAGAAAACTTTTGATGATGAAGGGGGTGTTTAAGATTGAGTTTTAACATGTTTTTCTCAAAATCTGATAATTTTTGGTTTCAAATTAATTGTTTTTAGTTGTGTTCATATTAAAAATAAAAAAAAATATTTTAATAAATCTCCAAAAAAAAAAGAAACTAGTAAACTACTATTTTTCTACCCACCCCAAAATCCTGAGGAGTACAAACTACCAATTACCGACACAAAGAAAAAAAATAAAATTATTGACCACCGCGCCATTTGTGCATGCAATTCAACAAAAGGAAGTACAATATACAGTGCATGATGCATGGAAGAAGTCAAGAAATGATAACATATATAATAAACTGACTTGGCAGCCTATACAGTTTTTCAAAATAAATGCTTTGATTATACTCTTAGATAACCTAAAGCAGGGGCTGAAGTCAGAGGATCACAAACTAATAACAACTACATAAAACACTCTTTAAGGACTCCGAACCCACACATTCAAGACAAGCAAAGCCTGATTTTCCTTGTCACAATGCGCATCAAGAGCTCCTCTTGCTTTCTCTTCTCTGTCTTGAATTTTGCTATTCTCTTGCTTTCTACCCCTGCAGTCACCACTCATGATCACCTTGAAGAGCAGAGGAGGGATAGGATTATGAAGCTACCAGGGCAACCACCAAATGTGAGCTTCTCTCAATTCTCCGGCTACATCACTGTAGACCCAGTGGAAGGTAGGGCCCTCTTTTATTGGTTGATTGAGGCCCCCAAGATTGTCAAGCCCAGATCTAAGCCACTAGTTTTATGGCTCAATGGCGGGCCAGGTTGCTCATCTGTGGCCTATGGAGCTTCAGAGGAGGTCGGCCCATTTAGGGTCCGACCCGATGGCGAGACCCTCCATTTGAATCCATATGCTTGGAATAAAGGTAAACATGATTAAGACAATCATCTAATAATCTCTATGGTTAGTGAATTGATGGGTGATATTAACAGTTTATTGTTTTTCATTACAACCAGTGATCAAGGCCACGTTATATTTAGATGGGACCTGTAATAATGGTGGCGTCTGTATTAAATTGCATATAGTTTCATGTGCATTGGGGCAAGTACTGTGTCTGTGATATTTTGATCAGCATGATGTTGCTACCAAAAAAAACAAACAAATATATAAAATTACAGAGTTTTGGCTGTCGCAGTGGCAAATTTGCTGTTTCTTGATTCACCTGCTGGTGTGGGATTTTCTTATTCAAATACTTCATCAGATATATACACGGTTGGTGACGAGAGGACAGGTATATGTACAAGTATATATATAATTATGTTATAATTTGTCAAAAAGCTTGTTAGCCTATCCTAACTAGATTATTATTGCTGAAATATGAAAATGCAGCCGAAGATGCCTACACATTTCTGATTAACTGGCTTGAGAGGTTCCCTCGATACAAGCACGGGCCCTTTTACATTGCTGGAGAAAGCTATGCAGGTTAAATAATTAATTGCTCATTCACCACCTACTGTTTGACTAATTTGCTTGCATTAATTAATATTTTGTTAATCCACTTTCAGGCCATTACATTCCTGAGCTGTCACGGATTATAGCCCGGAGAAATAAGGGGGTCAAGAATCCTGTCATTAATTTTATAGGTTTCTTGGTATGTCAATCGGTGCCGTTAACAGCATTAAAAAATTAGTCCAAGAATATCTTGACATGCAATCTTAATTTTTTATTTTGCAGTTAGGCAATCCGCTCTTGGATGATTATCATGATAACACTGGCACACACGAGTTCTGGTGGAACCATGGATTGATATCCGATTCCACTTATGAAGATTTAAAGAAGTTCTGCCCAAATAATTCGTTCTTGTTCCCTCGGAATGAATGTTACGGTGCTTTAGAGAGGGCATATTCAGAGTTTGGAGATATCAATCCTTATAGCATTTACAGCCGTCCTTGCAATGTAATCAGTACTCTTAGACACAATCTAAAGCATTCACTGGTATATTCTTGGATCACTCAAAAAATCCCTTTTCACATTTTCCAATTATTGGCGCAACGTGTGAATTTGTTTGTCTAATGAGTTGCTAGCTTTTGTTTGTTGGGATTTAGCCATGGAAATTCAGAGGAAATGACGAGTGTGTGGTGATGTACACAAAAAGATACATGAACCTTCCAGAGGTGCAAAAGGCTCTTCATGCCAACATCACTAGGGTTCCTCATCCTTGGGTCACTTGCAGTTCTATTGTTAGGAGCAAGTGGAGTGATTCTCCTAAATCCATGTTGCCAATCTTCAAAGAACTTATAGCAGCTGGTATTAGAATATGGGTTTTCAGGTAAGATCATGTTCAAAAAAGAAAATCACAAGTCGTTCATTTTGAAAATTTGCATTCAGGCTTGTCATAATTAGTTAAAAAAAAGAGCCCATATTTCCCAAATTGATATTTGTTCCACCGACAGTGGTGATGCAGATGCAATTTTGCCACTTACTGCGACCAGATACTCCATTAATGCTCTACAGCTTGAGACCAACACAAGCTGGTATGCTTGGTATGATGACCATCAACAGGTTAGCCATATCCCATATGCATATGCAAGATAAAGTCATGGTTTCTGTACATATAAATTTCATATATTCTGTAAGATCTAAGAATTTTCTGGTGATATCTATGGTTCTTTTTCATGGATTGTTTGTTTAGGTTGGTGGCTGGAGCCAAGTTTACAAGGGCTTGACCTATGTGACAGTCAGGGGAGCAGGGCATGAAGTGCCTTTGACTCAGCCTCGACTTGCTTTATTGCTAGTTAGGCAATTTCTGAAAAATGAACCCATGCCAGCACTTTAGTCTTCGAGGACTTTCCTCGACTCAGCCTCGACTCTAGGTTACTAGCAAATTATAGAGTGTTCTTATTCTTTCTGTCCAAATCATCATTTGTATTTCTATTGCAATAAGGTCAAATTGCCCTCTGCATATGAATCAGTACACGTTTGTGCTGTGTATGACAATTCTAAAGGTGCAGTGAGGCAATTTGATTAAACAAACTAAAAGGAGAATTGACAGGGTAGCCTCATTTATCTTTCCACTGCTTTCTTTCAATGCAGCTAAGAATAAAATATGAACACTAAAAGTTTTCAGGTCTTTTGATGCAACCATTTCCTAGTTATTTTTTGTCATTGCTGAGCAATGGATAAGAAACATGGTGGAAATTCTTTGCCATTAAGAAATGAGATTGTCTAGTGGAGCCGTAAACAGAATCAAACAAGGCACTAAAACAAAAGATTTGTGGAGATAAGGAAGCAGCTTCAATATATTCTATCATCCACCACCCGTAGATAATTCTGGTTCTGATCATGACTTCAAAAGAAAGCTAAAGAAGGGCTCCATGCCCTAAAAGCAACTCACTGCACTACAAGCTTGTAATTACCTAAATACCTTCTATTCTTTGCTTGCCTTGGTCAATTACGTTATGGATTGATGCCATTACCATATTTTCAGAGAATATTTGGTAACATAAAAGAGATCACTCGAGTCATTTCTTACCGTGAACAAACTTCCCATCTCATTGGTACATGAAAAAGTAAAGGAGAGCAACCATGCATTTTTATCAAGAAAAAAAAAGAGGGATGTTTTCCGTAATTGGTTGAAAGATAATTTGACATGTTTTGAAAATTGCAATTAAATTTTGATAGTTTTTAAGAAATATAATAACGATTGTTTTTTAAAATGTTTTTCAATTAGAAATATATTAAAATAATATTTTTTAAAAATTATTTTTAATATTAACACATCAAAATAATTTTAAAATATAAAATAATAATTTTAAAAATTTAGTGAAATACTGTTTGTAACCAGTTTAATACTTAGATTAGGAATCCCAACACAGTGTGCTTGCGGGGCAGATTAGTCGATCTAAATGCTTAACAAAGTTACTTGCCGGCTAAGAGGTATAATTAAGTCATTCTACATACATCAGATAAAGATTTTTTGAATACATTAATACAAGAAAAGCAGATAGAGCAAAGTTTACAAGCATTTTGAATTCTTGAATCTTGCAGGAACATAAATTAAAGAAAAGCAACGCCACCATTAAAAAAGTGAAAAAAAAAAGCTGAAGAAGACACCATATAACAAGAAAAGAAGCATCACAATAAAGAGAGAGGGAGAATACTAGTAGAAACAGAGCAAAAGAGGGAGAGAGTAACGGATGTTTGGGTTTAGTACTGTGTTCTAACGTATAGAGATTTCAATTCCGAAGACAGAGATGTATAGGTTTAGCAACACAGTAATTGGTTTCTTGAATCTTTTCACTCTCTTAGCATCTATACCAATAATTGGTGGAGGTTTATGGATGGCAAGGAGGAGCACAACCTGTGAAAGTTTCCTTCAAACCCCACTTCTTGTCGTAGGTTTCGTTGTCCTTATAATCTCACTAGCTGGCTTCATTGGTGCATGCTTCCATGTAGCATGGGCACTCTGGGTTTACTTGGTAGTCATGCTATTCCTCATTGCAGCCTTAATGGGTTTGACCATATTTGGCTTTGTTGTCACCAGCCAAGGTGGTGGTGTGGAGGTGCCTGGTAGGGTTTATAAGGAGTATAGGATTGAAGATTATTCTCCATGGTTGAGGAATAAAATTAAAGATCCTGATTACTGGAGAACCATTAGGAGTTGCATACTGGGTTCCAAGACCTGTGCTAAACTTGCCTCTTGGACTCCTCTTGATTATCTTGAGAAAGACATGTCTCCCATACAGGTACAGTATAATTAATCAATCGTGTTCTCTCTTGAACTCTGGCCTTGTGGCTAGTTTTTACTGATCATATTTATGATTCTTGGTGCAGTCTGGATGTTGCAAGCCACCAACTTCATGTAACTACAACACGGCAACAGCGGTAGCCCAAGACCCAGATTGCTACAGGTGGAATAACGCCCCAACTTTACTGTGCTATGAGTGTGATTCATGTAAAGCTGGAGTTCTTGAAGATGTTAGAAGGGACTGGCACAAGCTTTCAGTTCTTAACGTTGTGATGCTGGTGTTTCTGATTGGGATTTACTCGATAGGATGCTGCGCTTTCCAAAATACGAGAAGGGCTGAGACTGATTACCCGTATGGGGAAAACCGGATGACCAAAGTCCGACCCAGATGGGATTATTACTGGTAAGAAAACAACAAACCACTTTTTTTTTAATTATTATTAGGAGGTTCATTGAATGGCTACACGACGAGGATAGAACTCCTTTATTTATAATAATAATAATAATAATAATAAATTGTTAGTGATCATTAAGATTTGAATTTGTTTTATTAAAAAAAAAAAACCATCAGGTGTGTTTATATTCACTAACCCATGCCTTAGTTTTTTTCGTTTTATTTAAAGGTAATATTCATGTAAAGAGATTCTGATCAAGGGTTTGAGATTTCTCACAAAATCATGGAGATTTTGGCAAACCCCGTACAACACACACTCATCAACAAGGTTGAAATTTCAAAAATTAAATATTATATACAGAAGGGAAAAAATAAAATAGAAAAACGCCTTTGTGAATAAAATAAAAGAACTTAGGAGATTTGATAAACTTGAGTGTTTGATTTAATCACCCAGAGTTTACATTGAAATTTCTATTTTCATTCACCAAATTTTCTATTTTTTGATTTAATTATGCACCAAATTTTCATTTTGCAAAAGTCTAGCTGTACTTCATTCTTTTTCTCAAGCTACAATTAGGCCCGCATTCATGGGCCCAGGGTAAGATGGCTAGTGAAGATCCCTCTGCTAAGTCGTGCTTTTGGTGTCCTTTACAGGTGGAGATGGTGGCAGGACAAGAGAGAACAACTTTACTAGCTGAAGCTCCATGATCTTTCAAAAATCTTCAGCATATGTTATCTGGTGTTCTAAAGTTGGGACAATTCAGTTGTATGGGACATCTTGGAAGTTTCAAGTTCACCTTTCACAGTCCTTTTACAGACTCTTCTTGTTTGTTGTTTCTTTTTTTATGTACAAAGATGTATTTGCCTTTATTTTCAAAGATCACAGCAGTATCTTCCTTTTACTTTTCAACCCCTTTGCATCATGCAGGTTCAGATTCGTTAAGGGTTCAATTACACCTACTAAGCTATAATTATATTCATAAATCTTCTTGATCTTGAAATTAAACTGGCCATATATGATAATCTCCTGATTTTCAAGTTACCAAGAACTCTCAACGCTAGAAGGTCATTTTCCAATGATAAATATAAACCAGGAATAGCAAACGCGGTTTCTAAAATAATCAACAAGTTGTTGCAATGTGTAAATCCGCAGAGGTGGTTGTACACAGAACTGCTAACGAGACATTAGTCAATGATAGAATGAAGGGGAAAAATAAGAGACCTTCATCAAGGCTCAAGTACAAATCTTCTGTGCATAACCAAAATTGTTGAAATGAAGAGCAGCCGAAGCATTATCAATCTCCAGTTTGGTCCCAAGAATTCCAACTTCTCCAACACCATTCACTGCCAAAAAGGGCAAAGAACTGGTGGACTGGATCAAAATATTGTTCACTTGTTTTGCTACGGTCTTCTTTAGCTCCTCCAAAGCACCTCTCAACTGTTCAAGCTCGTGCAATTCAAGCTCTTCAATAGGAGCTTCCCAGCAACATTGGCTTCTATTGACTTTCCTCATTTGGTCAAGTACTTCTCCATTCTTCTTTTCGGCCTCTAGTTGATTAAGAATCTGAGTTAACTGCATATTTTGCTCATGGACATTAGCATCTCGACGCGTTTCAATGAGCTGGTGCAGGCCAGAACTTGGAGGAGGAGGAGGAGGGCTTCCG